>Ga0123342_1001697_pt1 | contig 37084 bp, 50 predicted proteins | sample Turbeawhitnodule_FD_89960 | JGI IMG/M metagenome (GOLD analysis project Ga0123342, IMG submission 89960) | Root nodule microbial communities of legume samples collected from Mexico - Turtle bean Mexico white nodule | ecosystem: Host-associated > Plants > Roots > Nodule | place: Mexico: Nepantla...
GAAGGACTGGGAAAAGTCCGTCGCATCAGCCGAGGCCTGGATTAGTATCGCCCACATCCGGGTCCTGACACGACGCTTGGCAAGGTACGGATATCATTGAAACCTTTTCGAGTCAGGCTCTTAAAGAAGCCCGCAACGAGGCAGCAAAATGGCGCGCGGTCGCTCGGCAAAACATCGATCCGATCAAGGAGCGAGAGCGGCTTAAGCGAGAGGCCGCAAGGCATCTCCACCTACTTGAGGAAATTGCGGAAGACGCCTTCGAAAGCCGTAAGGCCGAGTTGAAGGGTGACGGTACCGCCGGACGCTGGTTTACCCCGTTAAAGCTTCATGTTCTCCCGAAGCTTGGCAAGGTCCCCGTCGCCGAGATCGACCAGATCGATATCAGGGACACGCTAACGCCTATCTGGCACAAGAAAGCCGAGACGGCACGGAAGGCTCTCAACCGTCTCAGTATCTGCTTCAAGCATGCCGCGGCTCTCGGCCTTGATGTGGACATTCAGGCGCCGGACAAAGCCCGCGCGCTTCTCGGCCAACAACGCCACAAGCCGTCCAACATCCCAGCCATGGCATGGCGTGAGGTCCCGGGCTTCTACGGCACCTTGGCGGACGAAAGCGTAACGCATCTCGCCCTGCGCCTTCTCATCCTCACTGGCGTTCGATCGAGCCCGTTGCGCTTCCTCCACGAAAGCCAGATCAGCGGCGATATCTGGACTATCCCAGGCGACGCTATGAAAGGCCGGAAGGACAAGACGCCAGACTTTCGCGTCCCGCTTTCGGAGGAGGCGCTGTCGATTGTCGAGCAAGCGCGAAAGCTATCGCGTGATGGATTCCTTTTCCCGAGTGTGAAGCGCGGCGTCATCAGCGATATGACCATGGGCCGGCTGATGGAGCGAGCGCAGCTCGAGGCGCGTCCGCACGGCTTTCGATCTAGCCTTCGTGACTGGATAGCTGAAGCGACCGAAACCCCCCACGATGTAGCCGAAACAATGCTCGGTCATATTGTCGGTGGGGCAGTCGAGCGAGCTTACAGGCGTACCGATTTCTTAGAGCAGCGCCGCAATTTGCTGGAGCGATGGGCAAAACACGTGACAAATGGAGCAATTCTAAATGTTTAAGCACGCCGAGTGGCCCGAGACTTGCTACATCCAAGAGGTCGCCTACTGGCTGAGCTTCGGCAGAATCCCCGAAGTCTTGATGAATGTTGAGGAGAGCATTGATGAAAATCGGGATGTTGATCGGAGAAAGGATTCTGACGCGCGCTTTAACGGTGCCGTCTGGGAATTCGATACTGGTTACACCGAACTCGAATTCCGATCGCTGGGAATAGAAGTTGATTATGAGCGATACTTGCAGGCTCCCGGCGGCGACTACACAGATCAGGTCGGCAGATGGGAACAGATCCTCGCGGAGAGGATCAGCGATGGCGATCAAGATGAGGTGCGGTATGTCCAGGGCAAAATTGCGGACTTGAAGCGTGAAACCGCTGAATGGGAGTGGCGAAGAAGTGTTGAGGACCAAACCAGTACGGCGGTGGATAACGCAAGAGCGTATTTATTCCAAGCTCTCTCATCCGGCCAGCTAACAGCTATTGGTTGGCGCCAGTATGAAGAAGGGAGTCGAAATGAAATCCATGAAGACAAGGACGATGTTCCCGACGAGGGAGAATTTGTTACCATCGAAAAATCGAAATGGTCCCTGAGAAATTTCAACTGGGAAGAAAGTACACTGAAGCACGGCCGAGACACTATGAAGGCCGTTCAAGTCTACACAGGCGATGTGCTGCGATTGTTCCCCGAGCCGATTTGTAAGCCGGTCCTGGTAGAGATGGTCAAAATCTTCCCAGGGGTTGCACTTTTTGCCAATGAAAACACCGGTGAAAAGGCTATTCGCGCAGAGGGTCGATCACCGGGAAGACCGTTGAAAGGCGATGGCGCGATAAAGTCGGTTGTTCAAAATTACTTCGGCGAGAGGATAAGGAAGGGGGATGTCCCCGCGAAGCGAGAGGCACTGATTCAGGAAGTTGCTGACTTCGTTAAGACTGCCTTCCGCGAAGACATAAAGCGCAGCACGATCCAACGATATCTTATGCAGATAGACGACGCGGCGACATCAAAAAAGCCCAATAATATTGCCCAAAACTCTGCATAGATTTTGCCTAATATTCCTAGCAGGACTAGCCGAGTATCGGACTAAGTAGCTGCATTATGGGCCTTCTTTCGATTGTGAAAGATCGCAGGAGTAGACAAGGTCAACCAGTCTCAAACGGAAACGGGTTGACCACATGCAAATCAATGATCCTTTACTTTCGAAGAGAGAAGCGGCTGCGCTTCTGAGGGTGAGCGCTGCCACCTTTTACCGTCGCATTGCGGATGGCACAGTACCGAAACCCCTCAAGATCGGCACGCTTTCGCGCTGGTCTCTGTCGGACATCCAGAAGACCATCGAGGCCGCCAAGGTGGCGCGGAATTCGGTCAATGGCTGAACCGATGGTTTCCTCGTTTGAAGAACAAAACGAAGCTTGGGAAGCCTATAAGGCCGCCAAAGCCAGGGCGGACTCAACCCTTGAGTTTCAGGATGGGCGCACCGCGGCGTTAGCTTGGTGCACATTCTTTGCTCTGTTCGCAGGCGATACGACGCCAACCGATCTAACGCCACTTAGAAAGGTCGTGACTTTTCCAGGTAGCAAGGTCCGTAGCATCGAGGGATCGCGCCACGATGAACGAAAATCTTGACGTGCAACGGCTGCCATACATGCCGTTGCAGATCGAGCGCCTTCGCAAGTCGAAGGCATGGCTTCGCTGCAAGCGAAATCCTGAGATAGCATTCTACATGGTGAACCTCTGGATGCGTGCCTGGCACGAGATACCTGCCGGCAGCATTGAGGACGATGACGACGTTTTGGCCGATGCCGCCATGTGCTCGCCTGAGAAGTGGGAAGAGCTGAAGGACGACATCCTGAGGGGCTGGGATCGCCGCGACGGACGCGTGTGGCACAGCACAGTCACAGAGATTGCGACAGATGCCGTCGGGAAGCTTCGGGTGAACAAATTCCGCACTGTAGCAGCTCGGGAGGCGCGCGAATCCAAACGCCAGTCTTGTGTGACAGACACTGTGACGGACGCTGTGACAGACGCTGTGACAGACGCTGTGACAGAGAATGTCACTGACTCTGTAACAGAGCACGAAGGGAAGGGAAGGGAAGAGAAGGGAATAGAAGATAATACAACATCTGACGATGTTGTTGCCGCCGCCCCTTCGATTTCTCAGGTTTTTGCCTTCGAAGCGCAGACGATCCGGTTGTCACCAGCTCACCTGCAGCAGTGGCGGAAGGCATTCCCGCATATTTCCCTCGAGGCGGAGCTTTTGGCACTGGACGAATGGGCGGGCAGCAAGGGCAAACGATGGTTTGCTGCCGTCAGCGGGGCTTTGGCGAAAAAAGAACGAGCGGCGGTCGACCGCGTCAGCACTGCCGCAGCGGTTCGCGACCGAGGAGGCGGCCGCCGGCCCGATCCCCGAATATGAAAACGATCGATCAGATCCTCCGCGAACATGGAATCCGGCTCAAGCGCATTGGCGCCGGCAACCAGAAAACCACCTGCCCGAAATGCTCGTCGAACCGGCGCAACAAGCGTGAGCCTTGTCTGTCGGTCCGGGTCGATGCTGAAGGCGTCCAGTTCAACTGTCACCATTGCGGCTTCCATGGAGGCGATTTCTTTGACCAACACTCTCGGCCCGGCGGGCGCACTGGCATTCCAAAACCGACAGATCGACCCACAGGTCGCCGTACTTTCCGGAGCCTATACGGGTAGGGCCGTTACCGGCACTGATGGTCAAATCACCGTCGAGCCGGACCCGTCAGGGAACATCGTCGTCTTCCCGTTCATTGATGGCGGCCGGCCAGTCGGCGAAAAGTACCGGGCGCCAGGCAAGAAATTCTGGCAGCGCAAGGGCGGCCGGAAAACGTTCTGGAACGCCGACTGCATGGATGATCCAGCGCTCGAGGACGGCCATAAGGCCCTGATCATCACGGAGGGTGAGATTGATGGCCTCACCGCGATCGACTGCGGGTTCCATACCACCGTCAGCGTCCCGGACGGCGCGCCGCCCGTGCGGGAGGGCGAAGATCCAGATCAGCTCGAAGATGCCGTTCCGGATGACGACAGCCACGGAAAATTCGAGTTCGTCTTCAACAACCGCCATCGCATCAAGCGGATAAAGCGCTTTATCCTCGCCGTCGACAACGATCCACCCGGCCGACGGTTGGCAGCAGAACTGGTTCGCCGCCTAGGTGCGGCACGCTGCGCTTTCGTCACTTATCCCGAGGGCTGCAAGGATCTGAACGATGTCAGGATGCGGCACGGCGCCGATGCCGTCGTACGCGTGATTGCCGAGGCTAAGCCCTATCCGGTGAGGGGCGTATATCTGCTCTCCGATTATCCGGAGCTCGACGAGCCGAAAACCTACTCGACGGGCTGGCCCGACCTTGATCCCTACCTTCAGCTCTGGCTCGGCGAACTGCTCGTGGTGACCGGGATTCCGGGGCACGGGAAGTCAACTTGGACCATGAATCTTTGCGTGAACCTCGCCCGAGCCCACGGTTGGCGCGTCGGAGTCGCCTCGTTCGAAATACCGACGGTGCCGGCTCTTCGCTTCAAGCTCAGGCTGGCAGCTACGGGGACCGAAACGAAGCAATGGACGCGGGATCTCGTCGCAGATGCGGATGTCTTCATTCAGAAGCATTTCGTTTTCATCGATGCAGATCCAACTGCCGAGACCGACGACGACATGACGCTTGAATGGCTGCTCGATCGCGCCGCGGACGCAGTCATTCGCCACGCGATCAAGGTTCTGGTCATCGATCCCTGGAACGAGGTTGAGCACTACCGGCCGCGCAACGAAAGCGAAACGCAATACATCAACCGGGCTCTGCGGCAAATTCGAAAGTTTGCCCTCCGGCACGAAGTCTTGGCGATCGTCGTAGCACATCCGACAAAGGATCTCGGCAAGGGCGGCGAGGCCAGAACGCCGACTATGTACGACATCGAGGGGTCGGCAGCCTGGTACAACAAGCCTGATCATGGTGTTGTGATCGATGTCCCCGATCCGGAGCTGAACGAAACGGTCGTTTGGGTCAAAAAGGCCCGCTTCTCCTGGTCGGGTCGCAAAGGCGACGTGACGCTGCAATACCTGCCTGAGATCGAAGGATATCAATCTTTGAACGGTCTCGCCCCGCTGTGGAAATCGGCCCGTGGCGAGCAGGAATACCAGCCGCCAAGACAACCAAGATCCAATGCCTATCAGGGGAAGGAGTACTAATGGCCGGTAAGAGAAAGCAAAAGGTCGAACTGGTGTGGCGCCCGAAGACCACGTTGGCGAATGTGTACGTCGACAATCCTTTCCATTCCCGAGCTCACGATGCGGCCGAAACAAACCCGGTCAAGATCAAGGCCCAGGTCAACATCAAGGAAAGTGCCATCGCCACGCTTGCAGCTCGCGGGCATATCAATGAGGCACAGGTGAGGGCGGCTGATCGCTTCCGCTCGTTGTGGGAGGCCATGGGTGGTGCTGGTGCTGGATCGTTCGACTACAGCCGCGAGCCTGTCGATGGTGGCGGTCCACGCGAGCCTCTTACAGAACGGCAGATCCGCGCCGGCCTCGAATTAAAGATGGCCCGCGAAGCCCTTGGCAACCGAGCCTATGGCATTATGAGCAAGATCGCCGGGGAAGGGTATGCGATTCAGGAGCTGGCAACCAGCCACCGAGAGCGCACGACGCTTACAGATTATCTAAAGGACGGGCTCGACGAGCTTGCCCGCAGCTGGGGCTATGAAAACCGTGGAACGCAACGCAAGAGCGCCTGACCTCCTCTTGCGCGGTTATAACGAAGCGGGTATAGGTTAGCTATAGTGGTGATTTGCGAGACGCGAGATGCTTGACGTCATCATCTGCAAGCCAGCTGAGCTTTCCTTCCTGACACTTCCAACATGACACCTAATCTGCGAGGAAAGGTTTCCCCTGGCCATGTATGTGGTCAAAGCCGGTAAGAAGGCTGCGTGTCCAGGAAAGAAGCTCTAACTGCTCCATCACATCGCCATCGGTATTGTCCTTCAGATCGGAGTAGGCTGCACTCAACCGCTGAAGGAACCTGTCGGTAAAGGTTGGATCGCTCTCGTTCATCGTCTGCACAATGCAGGTCGCGAGGATAGATACGCCGACCTTTGCCCGGTGAAGGTCCGTTCGCTTGTCCGTCGTCATCAAAGGCTCCTTTGATCTGTCAGTGACAGTGATAGTCACCGGTTGTGGTTGGTAGGCTGCTGGTTTTATGCTCCAGTGAGTTGCTTAACGACTTCTTCAATCGACTCTCTGACGGGATAATAACTCGGGCTGGCATCTTTACCCAGCACGCTGACATAGATGTGTGTGCTGCTGGTGAATGCCCTGACCGCGACCACATGCTCCGGATTGATGTAGATTATCGGGTTGTTAGTGCCCGCGTAATGGAATGGCACCAGCCTCATCTCATCCTCCAAGGTTAGTTGTCCGCGCCTTGAACTAGAAAAGTCACCGTCGGTTGCAAGAGACCTGGCGCTGACTGCGCGCCCGCCTGCTTCTCACAAGGAAAACTCAAATGGACCCTTCGATTGCTCCGGCCTCGCGGGCTGCAGTTGTGACGCCGAATGATAGTGCGATTGTCGGCGCGCGGGCGCTTTATATCGGCACGGCGGGCGATGTGGCGATTGCGCCGCGGCGGGATATAGATCCGGTGATTTTCAGGAACGTGCCGGCCGGGACGATCCTGCCGGTTCATGCCGCTATCGTGGCGCTTACCGGCACCACCGCATCCAACATCATCGCCCTCTTCTAAAGAGGCACGCATAACGTCCAGCCGATCAGAAGGCAGGAGAGCATGACAGGCAGACCTACCAAGTTCACACCTTCCCTTGCAGACATCATCTGTGAGCGCATTGCTGATGGCGAAAGCCTCCGATCGATCTGCAGGGATGAGGCAATGCCGGCGAAGTCGACCGTGCTTGCATGGCTGGCTGATGACGAGAAGTCCGCATTTCGGACCAAGTACGCGCAGGCGCGGGAGATCCAGGCTGACGGCTTCGTCGACGAGATGGTCGAGATTGCCGACGACGGCAGCAACGACTGGATGGAAAAGCAGTTCGGGGAAGAAACGCGCTGGGTCGAGAACGGGGAAGCGCTACGGCGTTCGCAGATTCGCATCTCTACCCGGCAGTGGATTGCTGAAAAGCTGAAGCCGAAGAAGTACGGCGCCAAGGTCGAGCTCGAGCACGGCGTGACGAGTGGCGTGGCTGAGTTGCTGGAAGCGATTAATGGCAAGACCCGCGGACTTCCAAACGGCGGTTGACCAGTTCTCGGACTGGCGCTGGCGGCTCAACAACCTGTACTGGATCACTGATAAGGGCGGCCGTCGCGTCAAGTTCGAAATGAACTGGGCGCAGATGACGTTCTTCGAGCAGATGCACTATCTGAACGTCCTGCTCAAAGCACGCCAGCTCGGGCTGACGACGTTCATCCAGATTTTCATGCTGGACGCCTGTGTGTTCAACAAGGATATCCGCGCCGGCACCATTGCTCATACGCTCGGCGATGCCCAGACCATCTTTCGCGACAAGGTGAAATACCCCTACGACAATCTTCCGGAGGGAATTCGGGACGCAGTGCCGATCCAGCGGGACAATCAGACTGAACTACTGCTCGCCAATAATTCGAGCATTCGTGTTGGGACGTCCCTCCGATCGGGAACGCTGCAGTACCTCCATATCTCCGAATATGGGAAGCTGTGTGCGAAGTATCCGGAGAAGGCGAGGGAGGTTCGAACCGGCGCCCTCAATACCGTGCAGGCCGGACAGCTGGTGTTCATCGAAAGCACTGCCGAGGGGCAGGAAGGGCATTTCTACAACCTCTGCGAAGACGCCCAGGTGAAGCAGCGGCAGGCATCAGCGCTGACACCATTGGATTTCAAGTTCCATTTCTTCCCGTGGTGGAAAGAGCCGCAATATTCGATTGATCCGGCCGGTGTCATCATCACCGACGCTTTCGCCAAGTATTTCAGCGGTCTCGCAGATCAGGGGATCGAACTCACGGATGGGCAGAAAGCCTGGTACGTGAAGAAGGCTGAGACGCAGCTCGGCGACATGAAGCGGGAATATCCGTCGTCGCCGGCGGAAGCGTTCGAAGCCAGCGTCGAGGGTGCTTACTATGCCGACCAGATGGCGGTTGCCGACGCTGAGGAGCGTATAGGCATCTTCCCGCATGTGGCCGGCTATCCGGTTCACACGATCTCCGATATCGGAATGGACGATACCAACAGCGTCTGGCTGTTCCAGGTGCTCCCGAGCCGAGTGAGGATGATCGGCTACTTCGAACATACCGGCACGGGCATGGATGGCATGCTCGACGAGCTGGAGCGGCGCGCGAACGAGCACGGCTATGTCTATGGCGTCCACAACATGCCGCACGATATCCGCGTCAGAGAGTGGACCAGAGGCGGCATGACCCGCATCGAGATCATGCTGCAGGAGGTCAAGGCGCGAAACCTTGGCACCGTCAGAAAGGTTGAGCGGGCTTATGTGCATGACCGCATCAGCGGCACGCGCCGCATTCTGGCGAAGGTCGAGTTCGACCAGGCCGGATGCGCCGACGGCATCAAGTGCCTGAGGAACTACCGGAAAGAATGGGACGAGGATCTTGGCGTGTTCCGTGACGAGCCTTTGCACAATTGGGCATCCCACGGCGCCGACGCTTTCGGTGGCTTGGCAATCATCTTCACCGGCTTGGCGGCCGAACCATTGAAGCCGGAACCGAAGCCGCTGCCGACGTTCCAGACCATGACGTTCAACGACTTCGTCAACTCCACACCGACCTATAGCGAGCACGTTTGATGGATGACGAAGCCACAACATTGCCGGCCGGCGACCAGTACGACCTAGCTAAGGTCGGCGCGCACTGGCAGCAGGAGATCGAGCGGGCGCAGCGCTATTTCAAGGCGTGGGTCGATCGCTGCACGAAGATTGAAAAGATCTATCTCCAGCAGCAGGCGGATCAGACGAGCGCGGCCAAGCGCCGCTTCCCCATGCTGTGGGCGAACACCTCGGTTCTCCAGCCGGCCGTCTATGCACGCGTGCCGCAGCCCGTCGTCGAGCGTCGGTTCAAGGACTCGCAGCCGGTCGCACGCATGGCGTCCGAACTGGTCGAGCGCAATCTTGCGTTCACTGCCGATGATGCCGATCTGGATTCCGTCATGCGGGCCGTCAGGGATGACTTCCTGCTCTGCGCCCGCGGAACTGTCTGGCTTCGGTATGAGGCGGACTTCGAACCGATCGATATGGGCGTTGAGCCCTCGGATACCGGCGACGGAGTGCCGGGCGAGGAGGGGCTGTCTCCCCTCGAGCAGATCACCGATGAACGCGTCTGCGTCGACTATGTCCACTGGTCGGACTTCCTGCATTCGCCGGCGCGCCGCTGGAAGGACGTGACCTGGGTGGCGCGGCGCGTGCCGATGACAGATGAGGAGTTCGACAAGCGCTTCCCGAATGGGCGGGCAAGCCTGGCTGCGAATGGCGCCGGCTCCAACCATGGCACAAACCAGACCGAGCGCGCCCAGAACGAGGGGAAGACTTACGTCTGGGAAATCTGGTGCAAGACGGAAGATTACACTGTCTGGATCGCTGAAGGGGCGCCGGTCGCTCTGGAGGTATCCGAACCGCCGCTGAAGCTGACACGCTTCTTTCCGTGCCCGCGGCCGGCCTTCGGAACGCTGTCGACGGGATCGCTCATCCCAGTTCCGGATTATGTGTACTATCAGCAGCAGTGCGACGAGATCGACACGCTCACCAAGCGCATCAACAAGCTGACGGACCAACTCAGGCTGAAGGTGTTCTATCCCTCGGGGGACGGCTCGGTATCGCCGGCAATCGAGAAGGCCATGCGCCCGGAGAACGACACCGTCATGGTGCCGATCCCGGAGTGGGCCGCGTTCACGGATAAGGGCGGTTCCAATGCCATCGTGACGCTGCCAATCGATCAAGTGCAGAAGGTGATTGTGGCCTGCATCGAGGTCCGCAAGCAGCTCGTCGAGGATGTCTATCAGATCACCGGCATCAGTGACATCGTCCGCGGCGACACTCAGGCGTCGGAGACGGCGACGGCCCAGCGCATCAAAAGCCAATGGGGTTCCATCCGCATCCGCGACCGCCAGGCTGAACTGGCGCGCTTTGCCCGTGACATCGTCAACATCGCCGGCGAGATCATCTGTGACCAGTTCCAGCCCGAGACGCTGATGCTGGTCAGCGGCATTCAGCTTCCGACCGCGGCACAGAAGCAGCAGGTCCAGATGCAGATGCAACAGCAGCAGATGATGGCGCAGCAAGCAGCAGCGCGCGCGCAGCAGATGGGCCAGCCCGCACCGCCGCCGCAACCGCCTCAGTTGCCGCCTGAGATCCAGCAGATGATGCAGCAGCCGACGATTGACGAAGTGGTGCAGTTGCTTCGGAACGACAGCGTCCGCGGCTTCAGGATCGATTTCGAAACGGATTCGACCATCGAGCCCGACGAGGACGCCGAAAAGCAGCGCCGCATGGAATTCGTGCAGATGATCGGCGGCTTCATGCAGCAGGCCGGCGCAATTGCCCAGCAGACGCCGATGCTGGTGCCGGTGATGGTGGAGACGCTGCTCTTTGCGGCACGCGGCTTCAGGGCAGGGCGCCAGCTGGAAAACACACTTGAACAGGTAGGGGCGCAACTATCGCAGGCCGCGACCGCTCCCAAGCCGCCGCCGGAACCCACGCCTGAACAAATGCTTGATTTCAAAACGGCCGAGGTGAAGGCCGGCGCCGAGGAGCGGAAGGCTCAGCTCGGTGTCGCACAGGCTGAGATCGAACATCGCGCCACTGTCGAGAAGGCGAGGGGCGATATCGCCGCCCAGGCGATGCAGCAGTTCCAAGCGGCTCAACAGCCGGTGCAATCGCAGTCCCCAGCCTATCAGTAAACGAGGAGAACCATGAGAAAGCGCTTATGCCGTGCCTGCTCAGGCTGGCACGATATCGACGCATGGCCGCATAACTGCATGCCAGCGCAGAACCTGGCACAGTCAGATTTGCCATCTCCGCATTTCGTCAGCGACACGATCGACATCCAGTCGATGCACGACGGCCGGCACTACACTTCGAAAGCCAAGCTGCGCTCGGCCTATCGGGCGGCCGGTGTGGTCGAGATCGGCAATGAAAAGCCGCAGCCCATCGAGAAGCCGAAGACCGATCGGGCTGCCATCCGCAACGAACTACGGCGCGTTTACGCCGGACACAAAGCCTAGACGGGCATCAACCCCCGAAAAAGGAACTTCCCAACATGGATATCGAAGACCTGAACGAGGCCGGCAACGGCAGCGAAGACAACGGCTTGTCAATTGAAAAGCCATTGAGCATCCGTGACAGCCTTAAAGCTGCGCTCGACAGCACTGAAACGGGAACGACCTCCGGCAGTGACCGGCAGCGTGACGAGCATGGCCGTTTTGCTCCGAAGGACGCGGACAAGACCCCCCAGGCACAGCAGCAGCCCGCAGCGGCAGCAAAGGCTGGGCAGACGCAGGCGGCGGCAAACCCTGCTCCTGCCGCCCAGCAGACGTCGCAGGATCAGCCCCAGGCATCAGAGCAGCAGCCAGCCGCCAATGCCCATCGTGTCCCGCCGGGATGGTCCGCAGAGGCAAAGGCCCAGTTCGCTACTCTGCCGCCAGAAGTGCAGGCCGCCGTCGCCAAGCGCGAGCAGGAAGTCGACAACGGCTTCCGGGTCCTCCAGGATTATAAGGGCCTTGAGGAATTCACACCCCTTGTCCGCCAGGCCGGCACCACTCACGCAGACGTCATGCGCCGCGCGATCGAATGGGAGCGGTCCCTACAGCAGGACCCCGTCAACACCGTCCTTCACGTCGCCAACATGGCTGGCGTCAATCTTCGCGCCCTCGTCGCTGGTCAGCAGGATCAAGTCCTGCAGCGCCGGCCGCAGCAGGCCCAGCAGCAGCCTTCGCCTCAGCCCGTCAACGTCGAGGCCACGGTTGAACAGGTACTTCGGAAACGAGACACTCAAACTCAGGTCAATGCTTTCATTTCCGATCCAGCAAATGTGCATGCCGAAGCAGTTCTTGACGACATGGTCGCCCTTATCAGCGCGGGGCGCGCATCGTCGCTAAAGGATGCCTACGACGCGGCGTGCTGGATGCGTCCTGATATTCGCCAGCAGCTGATCAGCCAGGCTGCGCCAACGAACACAGTTCAGGACCAGACTTCCCAGAGGGCAGCAGCGGCAGATCAGGCCCGCCGCGCCTCGCGATCCATCTCCGGCTCTTCCGCCCCCGGTCCAACCCAGGGCGCTGGCACCGGTCAACCCACATCCATCCGGGACTCGCTTCGCACCGCATTGCACGCTGCGCGCGGTCAGGTTTGATCAAAGGAAAATGACCAATGGTTTCTCCAAACCTCTCTGAAATCGTGACGACTACCCTGCGGAACCGCAGCGGAGTCGTTGCCGACGACGTGACGAAGAACAACGGTCTTCTCACCCGTCTGAACAGCCGCGGCCGCAAGAAGCCCGTCTCCGGCGGCCGCACCATCGTTCAGGAACTGCAATATGCCGAAAATAGCAGCTTCAAGCGCTACAGCGGCTACGAGATCCTGAACGTTCAGCCCTCCGACGTCATCACCGCTGCCGAATACGACTACAAGCAGGCAGCGGTTGCCGTCTCCATGTCCGGCCTCGAGCAGTTGCAGAACTCCGGCGAAGATGCCGTTCTCGATCTGCTCGAGCAGCGCATCGACAACGCGGAAACGACGTTGAAGAACAATATCGCGCTCGACTGCTATTCCGATGGCACGGCGGACGGCGGCAAACAGATCGGCGGCCTGCAGCTGCTCGTCTCGACGTCGCCGACTTCCGGCACCGTCGGCGGCATCTCGCGCGCGACCTGGGGTTTCTGGCGTAACCAGAAGTTCTCGGCTTCGGCGGATGGCGGCGCTGCCGCGTCGACCGCCAACATCCAGTCCTACATGAACCGGCTCTACATGAGCTGCGTGCGCGGCGCCGATGCACCCGATCTGATCATCGGCGACAACAACTACTTCCGCCTCTACTGGGAATCGCTGCAGGCGATCCAGCGCATCACCTCGGCCGATAAGGGCATGGCCGGCTTCCAGACCCTGCAGTACATGGGCGCCGACGTCATCTTCGACGGTGGCTTCGGCGGCGGCGCGCCGGCGAACCAGATGTTCTTCCTCAACACCAAATACCTGTTCTACCGCCCGCACCGCGACCGCGACATGGCCCCGATCGGCGACGAGCGCATGAACACCAATCAGGATGCCTTCGTGCAGCTGATGGGCTTCGCCGGCAACCTCACCATGAACAACGCCTTCCTGCAGGGCGTGCTGTTCGCCTGATCGAACGAAAGGAAGAACTCCCATGACTATCGCAACTTCCCAGACCGATCGTCTTGGCGCGAACCCGTTCGTCGTCGAAGGCCCGATCATCGCGGGCTCGGGTGTTCCGGGCCCTAACTTTGCCCTTGGGTCCGTCTCCGGCGGAACGAAGGAATCCGAGTGGGTTTACGTCAAGCTTGTCCTGGCGTCGTCCACCACGCTCCAGCCCGGTCAGTGGTTCCAGTGGGACCGGGATTACACCGCAACGCTTCTGACCACGGCTGCGGCTGTTGTCGGCAATCGCTGCGGCGTCTTCGCCGGTGCAAACCAGGCGCCAACCCAGTCCGGTGGTCCGGCACAGTCGATCAGCCTTGTGGCCGGAACCTATTACATCTGGCTACAGCGCAACGGGCAGGCCCCGGCTCTCGTGACCACGGCAACGGCGGCTCTCGTCGTTGCTGAAACCACGGCGACGGCCGGTCTTGCGAATGCTCCGGCATCCGCAACCGTTTCGTCGAAGGCGATCCAGGGCGTCAACTTCGCAGCCGCCAACCAGACCTTCACGGCGACGACCGTCAACGGTTCCGCTGTGCTGTCGTCGCTCGGCAGCGTCAACTTCGAAGGTGGTCCATTCATCGGGGCTGCCATCTCGGGCACGGGTATTCCTGGTGGCACGACCATCGCCGGCATCACCTATAGCCCCTCTGGCGTCGTCCAGAGCATCACCATGTCCGCCAACGCCACGGCCAACGGCACGGCCATCACAGTGACGGCGACGGGCGTGCTCGAGGCGACCCTGATGCGGCCGTACCTGTCCAAGGTGAACTAACCTGCAATCCACGGCGGGGGCTTCGGCCCCCGTTTCTTTCCCCCGCCATCAACAGCGAGACAATCACCATGACCGACAGCAAGGGCGTCTACGCCTCCTTCAGCATCGAGCCCGTTGAACAGCCGTTCCTCACCGAGCAGGAAGGGCGACCGATTTTCAAAGACACAGAATTCGTCACCATCTTCATCGCCGGCGATAAGCACACGGAGGTTCATCGCGTTGCGACCGAGCACGACAAGGAGCGGTTTTCGGACGCCTACAAGCGCTTCAAGGACGGCGCCGCCGCGCGCGAGCAATTGATCGGTACGCCGCTTTCGCAGTGGCCTTATCTGAAGCCCAGCCAGATCAAAGAACTGGAGGCGATCAATGTCTACAGCGTCGAACAGCTGGCCGCTCTTTCCGACACCGCCAAGCAGAAGATCGGTATGGGCGCGCACGAGCTCGTGGCGGCCGCCCAGGCGTTCCTCACCACTGCCAAGGACGCCAGCGCCGCGTCCGCTTTCGCTGCTGAGAACGAACGTCTCAAGGATGACGTCACGCGCTTGCAGCAGCAAATCGATGAAATGGGCAAGCGTTTCGAAGCCCTTTCGAAAGAACAGGCCGGCTCCGGCCGTCGTAGCGCTGCCTAACCGGAGATCCGCGCATGTCGCTGTTGTCGATCATTCAGAATGTGTGCGCGGAAATCGACCTCGATCAGCCGGCGGCTGTCATGTCGTCGGCCGATCCGCAGATCCGGCAGTTGCTGATCCTCTCCACCCGCGCCGCCCGCGATCTGCTGAAGGATCATGACTGGTCGGTGCTGACGACGACCCGGGATTTCACGGCAACCGGGGTGATCCCGGAGCCGGCCGAACCTCCCAGCGACTTCAAGCGCTTCGTCGCCAATTCGATGATCTGGAACGTCTCGCGTCTCTGGTCGCTCAACGGCCCGCTCGAGCCGGGAGCATGGGACCGGCTTACAATCCTGAATTCCAACCCGGTGCCGCAGGTCTGGCGCATGCTGGGAGGCAAGCTGGCCTTCTTCCCGAACGATACTGGCGAAACGCTGCGCTACGAATACGTCTCGAGCAATTGGATCGCGGTCGGCGGCGGCACGACCTATGCCGATAACTGGGCGAACGACACCGACACCGCGCGCTTTCCTGAAGACCTCCTCGAGCTCTCCCTTATCTGGAGATGGAAGCGTGCCAAGGGCCTCGATTACGGCGAAGAGCTCGAAAACTACGAGCGGGCCAAGGAGGCAGCCGTTGGCGCCGATCGCGCTGCGCAGCCGATGAGCATGTCGATGCCGTACCGCGGCGAAGTCCCTGAAAACTACTGGCCTGGCACGATCACGGTATGACGAGAAAACCAGTTCAATCGAACGGGCGCACCGGCCGCGTCTCGCCAAGCAAAGACTGGATCGCGCCCATTGGCGGCTGGCGAACCGATGTCGAAATGGCCGATATGCCGAAGGATGCGGCGTTCCAGCTGGATAACTTCTTTCCGGAGGCGAACCGGGTCCGCGCGCGATACGGTCATGCCGCCTTCGCGACGGGGCTCGGCGCTTCGGTGCTGACCGTCATCCCCTATGTCGGTGTGAGCAATCGTCTCTTCGCAGCCGCAGGGGGCAATATCTTCGACATCACCGCCGGCGGCGCGGTCGGGGCTGCTGCCGTGAGTGGGCAGAGCAGCGCGCGCTGGTCGGTCCAGCAATACACGAACCCCGCTGGCCAGGAGTATTTGCGCCTCGTCAACGGTCTCGATCTGCCGCTGCTCTACAATGGCACGTCGTGGACCAACAACATACTGGTGGGCACCGCGACCCTCGCAACACAGAACGTTGCGGTGAAGGCGGTCCAGTATACTCTTAGCTTCTTCGGCACTGGGTCCGTCACGCTTTCCGGTGCCTATGCTGGCGTCCTGAACGGAACGGGCGTGGGGAACCGCGTCACGCTGACATTCACGCCGACGGCCGGCACGCTGACATTGACCGTGGCCGGATCGGTGACCAATGCCCAATTGGAGACCGGCGCGACAGCCACCCCTTATGTGTCGTCGACGATGATTACCGGCATTTCGGATTCGTCGCTGCTGATCGCGGTGACGGCCTACCGTTCGCGACTGTGGTTCATCGAGAAGAACTCGACGAACGTCTGGTATCTCGCCACGGATGCGGTGAGCGGAACGGCGACGGTTCTGCCTGTCGGCGGCAACATGAAATACGGCGGGACGCTGGTGGCGATCGGGGTCTGGACCATCCCTGTTTCCACGGGTCTCCAGCAATGCCTTGTCCTCATGTCGACCGAGGGCGAGGTGATTGTCTATCAGGGCTCCGATCCCTCGAGCGCTTCGAACTGGAGCCTGCTTGGCACGTTCAAGCTCGGCCGGCCACTCGGGACAGAACGTTGCTTCCTGTCCGTCGGCGCTGATCTCGCCATCATGACGACGGATGGGATTGTTCCGATCACCAAGGCGGTGCAGCTCGATCGCGGCGCGACCAGCTTGGGAGCAATCACCGCCAAGATCGGCCCGACCTGGCGCGAAACCGTAATGACAGGCGGCACCACATCGCAGGAATGGCAGCTGGCAAGTTTCCCAGCGCGGCAAATGGCAATCGTCAACCTGCCATCGTCTCTCGGGCCGTATCAGTATGTCATGAACACGGAAACCGGGGCGTGGTGCCGCTTCGTCGGGCTTGCCGCCAATTGCTGGGCCAACTGGCAGGATCGGCTGTTCTTCGGGTCCAGTGACGGCACGGTCTATGAGGCCGAAGTCGGCGCCAACGATAATGGCGCCGCGATCGACGCGCTCATGGTCGGGGCATGGAACCGGTATGGCGAAGACCTGGCGGCGAAATTTTCCAAGCTGATCGGCGTGACGGGCCAGATCGGCGTTTCGACCCTGATGTATGCGGGAATGTCCTTCGACTATCAGGTGAAGGTTCCAACGGCGCTCCTGTCGTCGGTCGACAGCAATGCGGCTGCCAAGTGGGGAACCGCAATCTGGGGCGTGTCGATATTCCCGGGAACGTCGCTGGTCCGGAAATTTGCCGCGGCAGGAGGTGTCGGCTCTGCCTTGGCGCCAACGATCCGGGCGCTGATCTCCGGAGCAACCGGTTCGGTGTCCGAAGCTGCCGTCGTCGGGGGCTCAGTTCTCTATGAGAAGGGCGCTCCGATTTGATCGTCTCGGAACCTCGCGAGGATATCGCGGCTTGGGTCGGTGGGAAGATCGGGGTGGCCTTCCATCCGCCCTTTGCGGCTATCGCCCAGGTTCAGGGCGGCCGGATCATCGCCGGGTATGTCTTCAACGTCTGGACGGAACATGACGTCGAGGTCTCGCTTGCTGCCGATCGGCTTTCGAAGACGTTGATGCGGGCGGCGTTCCGGTATGTCGTCGACCAGCTCGGCTGCCGGCGAGCAACATTCAGGACGCGTACCGACAATGTTCCGGCCCAACGGGCGCTGGAAAGCCTCGGTGCGCGTCTCGAGGGCCGCCAGCGGGCTTATTTCGGCGATTGTGACGCGCTGCTCTACGGAATCATGAAAGAGGATTTTCCCTATGGTCTCCACACCAAAGGCGCCTAAGGCACCGGACCCGACGCAGACCGCGGCGGCGCAGACAGCGACGAACGTGGACACCGCGATTGCGAACGCTGGTCTCAGCCACACGAACCAGTACACGCCTGATGGCTCGCTGGAATACAAGGTCAGCGGTTATCAGACCATGACCGACCAGAACGGCAAGACCTATAAGCTGCCGACCTATTCGGCCTACCAGACCTATTCTCCCGAGAACCAGGCGATCTACGACCAGACCCAGCAGACGCAGCTCGGCCTGTCGAAACTCGCCAACGACCAGACCCAGAAGGTCTCCGGCATCCTCGGCACCAACGTCGACCTCAGTTCGGGCAACGTTGACAAATACGTCAACGACCATTGGCGCTCCGGTTTCGATAATCTGTGGGACCGTGACCAGGCGAGCCTTGATCAGAGCCTCGCCGACAAAGGCATCTCGATGGGGTCGGCGGCCTACGACAACGCCATGCGCGACTTTACCACTCGCAAGCAGGCGGCGGCGGATCAATACCTGGGCGACATGTATTCGAATGCCCAGAATTCGATCCTGACTGAACGCAACCAGCCGCTGAACGAGATTTCGGCGCTGATGTCCGGGTCTCAGGTCAACCAGCCGAATTATGTCAACACGCCCACGACGCAGTTGCCGACGGTCGATCAGGCCGGGCTGATCAATGAGAACTTCAACCAGAAAATGGGCATCTACAATCAGCAGGTCGCTCAGAAGAACGCCGCGATGGGCGGCCTCTTCGGCCTTGGCGGCTCGCTGCTGGGTGGCTGGGCAATGGGGGGTCTGTGATGGGCTATTTATTCGGCGGAGATACGGGCCAGTCCCAGGCCGATGTCACAGATGCCCGCAAGCGGCTTGCTGCTGCGATGCTCCAGCAGGGCGTCGACACAAGCCCGGTGCAATCGGGGTGGGAAGGTGCCGCCCGAATGGCGCAGGCTCTTATGGGCGGGCTCGCGATGAGGAAGCAGACGGCCCAGCAGAGCGCCGCCGATGCGCAGGTGATCGCGGCAATCACAGGGCAGCCTTACACGGCTCCGGAGCAGCCTAAGGGACTCTTTGGCGGACTGTTCGGCGGTGGCAACAAGGCGGACAATCCCGGCGCCGCTGGCTCAAACATGCCGAAGGTGGATTCGTCAGGCAATGTCGCTGTGGCTTCCACAGTGCAGCCTGGGGGTCTCCCTGAAGTCTCCGACTATATCCGGCAAGCTGCAATTTCCCGCGGGATTGATCCGAACATTGCGCTGCGCGTGGCCGGTCATGAGGGCCTGAATGTCTTCGATCCTTCGAAGCCCGATAATGGGGGAGACGAGGGCTCTTCGTTCGGTCCTTTCCAGCTTCACTATGCAGGCATGTCGAAATCCATGCCGAACTCGGGCCTTGGAAACGAGTTCACGGACGCCACGGGCCTCCATGCGCGCGATCCGTCAACATGGAAGCAGCAGGTTGATTTTGCTCTCGATTGGGCACGCAAGCACGGCTGGGGCCCGTGGATGGGCGCGAAGGCCGAAGGCATCACCGGGAAGATGGGCATTGGCGACTTGCCGCCTCAGCAGGCAGCGCAAGCCGTGTCGCCGGCTCCCAATGCTGGCACGCCACCACCTCGCCCGATCCAGCCGCCGCCGGTCAACCCTCCAGCACCGCCGCCAGCAGCCGCCAGCGGCGAAGTCGCCAGCCTTGATCCGTCGATCGGCATCCCGATGCCCGGTGCAGCAGGACAAATGCGCGCATCCGATCCCGCACAGGTCATGCCGCCTCAGGCAGGCCCGCAGGCTGCGTTGCCGCCTTTGCCCGTCACCAACGTTGGGCCGACGCCGAATGTCGCCAGCGTATCCCCTGTAGACCGATCCGGCGTAGGTATGGGCGGCGATGTTCCAGGGGCTGGAGCATTTCCGCCGGCGCCGAGCGGAGGCGGTCAGCCCGCATTCCCGCAGCAGATCGCCCAGGCTCAGTCGGGTCCTGCACGTCTCGCCAACGCATTGGACAATGCATCCCCTGCGCCGGTCGCAAACCCGATGGCAAACCCGCGCGTTCAAGCGCTAGTGCAGGCGATGACGAATCCGAATGCATCGCCGCAGGTGAGGGCACTTGCTGCACAGTCGCTGCAGACAATCATGAAGCCGCCGGAATACGGGTTTCAGGTTCTGCCGGATGGGACTGTCCTTCGCTCCGACCCACGCACCGGCGCGCTCACGCCCGTGTATCGCTCGGAAATGTCGCAGGCCGATCAGGCGAAGCTTGATTTCGATCGGGAGAAATTTCGCCAGGAGCAGGCCAACCGCAACACGCCGACGGCAGCCGAGCAGGCGAACATCGATCTCGAACGGCAGAAAGCCGATTTCGAGAAGAACAAGCCGGTGGTCGTGCAGCCAGGCGAAACGCTGTTCAGCCCGGGCCAGGATCGCGTCGTCTACCAAGGCACCGGCTACAAGCCCGAAGACGTGACCAATCTCCGCAAAGAAATCCAGGGCTTGCCGACCTATAAGAGCTATCAGCAGGCTTTGCCGCCCTACCAGTCGATGATCGATACGGCGAAGACGGATTCCAAAGCATCCGACCTGAACCTTGTTTACGGCTTGGGCAAAATCATGGACCCAAACTCGGTTGTCCGAGAGGGTGAAATGGTGATGGTCAATAACACGTCGAGTCTGCCCGACTGGCTGCAGGGCGCGATCAACAGCGTCAACGGCGGATCGCGGCTCGAGCCGGCAACCCGCACGGCGATCCTCAATGAAGCGCGCAGCCGCATGACGGCTTATCGTGGCGCGCTGGACAATGACATCTCGCAGTATCGCGGCATCATCGGCCGGCGCGGGATGAACCAAGCGGACGTGTTGCCGACGCTCGGGGATATCCCCGAAGTGCCGAGTCTGACGCCGCCAGCAGCGGGGGACATTGGTGCGCCGCCGGAAGGTATCCCGGCCGATGTATGGGGCGCGATGACGCCTGCGGAGCGTAAGCTATGGCAGAAATGACACCCGAGCAGCAGAAAGCTATGGCGATTGCCGCCGCGCGTCTGCGTCTGAGCCAAACCCAGCAGACACAGCAGCCCTCGGCGGTAGACCCAGCAGCAGAGCCGCCACCTCAGATCGGCGAGGTTGATCGGAATGGACTGCCGGCCGACGACGCCCTTTCAGTCGCCAGGACCGGCGTCGGCGGCCTCATCGAAGGGATTCCGATTGCTGGGCCGATCATTCGTAGCGCGACGGAGAAGGCGGCAGCGGCGACACTCGCGGCGTTCTCCGACGAGACCTACGATCAAGTCATGGATCGCATCCACGAAGCGAACAGAGCTGAAAAACAAGCGAACCCGATCGTCGACAAGGGGGCTCAGATAACGGGAGCCGTTGCCGGGACTATTCCGGCGGTCATGGCTGCCCCTGCTGCATTTGGAGCGGGCGGGGGAAGCTTGCTGGTGCGTTCGGGTATCTCTGGGCTGACGGGCGCGACGATTGGCGGTGTCGATGCTGCCGTTCGATCTGGCGGTGACGCGGAGAAGATCAAAGACGGCGTATATTTGGGTGGCCTGTTTGGTTTGGGCGGTCCCGCAGCAGGCAAGATCATTGGCGCGGGAGCCAGATCGCTTGTCGACGCGCTCCGCACTCGTGCCGCAGCGCGAATGGCTGGAATGGACCCGCAGGCGTTCGGTTACTTCCGGCGCGCAGTGACCGACGACGGCCTGGACGCGGTGACGCTCCCTCAGAGATTGAGTGAGATGGGGTCACAGGCTATTCCAGCGGACCTTGGGCCGAACCTTCAGAAGCAGGCAGGCGCACTTGCAGCAACGCCGGGACCGGCGCAGACGACAATTCGAACCACGCTCGCCGATCGCGCCGCAGGTGCCAACGCCAGAATTGGTCAAACGATCGACGAAACGACCGGTCGAAACGTCGTCCCGTCGGAGATCCAAGCAGATATCGTCTCGAACCAGAATGCTCATTCGCCGCTCTATCGCGAGGTGTTTCGCGAGGCCAGGCCATACAATACAGAGGCGATTGCATCCGCGATCGAGGCTGACATCAGCCGGCTTCGCGGACCTGCTCAGGCCCGGCTTCGCCAAGTCCGCGATATGATGAACGTCGCGGACTCCAATGTCCTGTCTTCCGATCCCGGCGTCATGTTCCAGACCCGCCAGGCGATCGATGGCCTTTTGAAGACGGAAGTTGATCCGAAGGTGATCTCCGCGCTGACCGAAGCTCGTCAGATGCTCGACGATGGCCTTGCGCGTGCCGTTCCCCGCATAAAGGAAATTGACGCCGGATACGCCGAACTTGCCCGTCAGGATGAGGCTGTTACACGCGGTCAACAGGTTTTGGACAGCGGTCGCACGGCGCCGCGACCGTCGGAGCTTGCCGCAGAGGTCGAGCAAGGCGTTCAGCCGCAGGGGATGCAGATCGGTCCTTCGGCAGTGCCGTTGCGGCTGTCTCAGGGTGCCAGGGCCGAGATTGACCGCATAGTCGGTATGAATTCCAACGATATCGTTGCCATGAATAGGCTGATCAAGGGAGAGGGCGATTGGAACCGCGCTCGTCTCGCTACCCTGTTCGGCCCAGAGAAAGCGGAGCGACTGTTCAAGGTGCTCGATAACGAGAGCATCTATGCCGATACCGCCAACACGGTGACCCGCAACAGCGAAACCGCGGCGCGCCTTGCAGCTCAGAACGAGTTAGGTGGGGGCGCCGGCGGTGGAAACTTCGGCGTGAAGGAAGCTTTCAAGGCCGGCGGCTTTCTCGGTGCAGCTCGATCGGCCGCTGTCGATAAGGTCGACAACATCGTCAAAGCGCTCATGTCGAGCGAGACCGGCAATGCAACGGGCGAAAGCCTGGCCCGGGCTCTTATCGGGGAGCAGCGTGAAAAGCTGGTCGAAGGGCTCGTCAGAGCTCAGGGAATGGGAACAACGCCCGCCCTAGTCGATCCGGTGGTCAAAGCCTTGCTTCTGAACGCCGGAACCGCGAGGACGCGATGACGGGTCAATCCAGCAAATGATCAGGTAGAGCACTACGACGAACACGACGCCAACGATGACGCCGCCGTTAAAATCGTCACCGACTACATATCTAAGCGCGTCCACGCCTGAAACTACCGCATAGAGCAATGCGGTCGTAGCGATGATGCAGCCGATTTGCAGAAGTCGGATCATGCCGCAACCAATACTACACCATTGATGGCCTCGCAATTCGCGGGGCCTTTCTTTTCGGAGAAGGTGAATGCCCAGAAACCCATCAACCGGCGTCTATTCCAAGCCCGCCGGAACGACTCCTTCTGTCGGCCAGGTCATTGATCCGGCGCCGTGGAATGCGCTCACGACCGATCTCGGCAACGAAATTACGAACTCGCTGCCGCGCGACGGCTCGGCCCCTATGGGCTCTCCGCTCAAATTGGCAAGCGGCACCGTTTCTGCGCCTGGCCTTGGTTTCTCTTCGACGCCGCAAACCGGTCTTTACCTCAAGGGTGGCGGCCTGCTGGGCTTCACGCAAAACGGCGTCGACCTCGTTCTTGCGAAAGCGTCGGTCTATTCAGTCAAGACTGGCGACTACACGGCGCTGGCAACCGACGACAATGCGGTGCATCGCTTCACTGCCAATGCTACTGTGACGCTTACAGCCGCTGCATCGCTGGGGGCGAACTGGCAGTATGTCATTGTCGCCGACGGCGGGACCGTGACGATCGACCCGAACGGCGCCGAGACGATCGATGGAGCGGCCACGCTTATCGTTCCGAACGGCTATTCCGCTTACCTCATCTGCAGCGGGTCTGCCTTCTTCACCGACAAGGTTTTGACGAGGCTCCTGGCCAAAGCGGAAAGCACCGCGGTGGGAAGCTTCATCGACGGGCTGCTGCTTTCCAACAACGTCGCCAATCCGACAACGCATTTGGATTTCGCCGCCGGCTCTGCCAGGTCGGGGTCGTCGTTCGTCTCCAGCGCCAGCACGATGACGAAGCGGCTGAACGGGACCTGGGCGGTCGGAACCGGCAATGGCGGTCTCGATACCGGCTCTGTGGCCGCGAGTGCCACCTATTTCGCCTATGCCATCCGAAAGGATTCCGATCTGAGCTTCGACGTGGTGCTCTCGACCTCGGCGACGATCGGCGGCGTCACCACGACGCTGCTCACCGGCTACACCATCGTCAAATGCATCGGTGTGGTGCTGACGGATGCAAGCTCGCTTATCCGCCAGTTCGTGATGTATCCGCGTGACGAATATACCTTCGTGACGCCGGTAAGGGATGCTTTCAACGCCGCTATCAATACGACTTCAGCACTGCTGGCGATCACCGTACCGAATGGAGTGAAGGTCAAGGCAAACTTGCGGTTTATGTACTTATCTTCCGCAACGACCGCTTCAGCTCTGTTCTCCGACCCGGCACAAGGGGTTCTTGTTGCCGGTGGCAACAATGAGGGCGGCAACGTTGGAACTATACAAGTTGCCAGCAGCTTCGCAGTCGGGAGCGACGAAATCTGGACCAACACGAGCATGCAGATACGCCGAGTGGCCGGCGCTTCCGGCAATATGTGGGTTTGGACGGATGGTTTTATTTTCCCATGCGGGAGGAACGCATAATGCCCTACGTTTCACGATTGGCCGACGGCGCTATCGATGGTCTTTACGAGCAATTGCAGGAAGGGGTAGCGGAAGAATTTCTTCCCGATGATGATCCTTCGTTGGGCGCATTCCGCGATGCCTCGCCTGAAGTGTCTTCGGTTTCCGCCCGTCAATTTCGGCTGATGCTTCGGCGCACCGGGTTGCTCGATGCAGTCAAGGCATGGGTGGCTCAGCAGGATGGCGAAACCCAGGACGCCTTTGAGTACAGCGGCACCTTCGTCAAGGAGAGCCCGATGATGGCCGCTGGGTTCGCCGCAATGGGATTTGCGGAGCAGGAGATCGATCAATTCTTTGCGGCCGCGGCCTCTCTCTAAACCCTCAGGGAATCAAATAGCCGGAGTGTATCCCGTAGCGAATGACCATCAAAAAAGCGCCGCCGATACCGACGGCGAGCAGAATCGCTTTACGTGTTTCGTCCTGTAGCAATTTTAGTCTCCGCAAAAAAACGAGGAAGTAGGCCTTCCGCGTGTCTTGGCAATGAACTCCGCTCGAGTTTAACGCGGGCTTAACGTGGGGTGAGGGTATGAGCAAGCCAATTCTCCGCTACGTCCTCCTCCTCCCGATCAACCTCCTCTTCGTCGGGCTGGCCTATCTGCTGTCGCCCTTCCTGGCGGAGTGGTCAATGAAGCACGGCCCTGTTCTCCCCGGCCGCTGGCGCTGGTTCTCTACACTGAACGCCGATCTGGACGGCTATATCCCGCAGCGTGTTGCCGGGTTCGATCCATCCGCCAAGGGCTTCAAACTCTGGTGGCAGCGGACCCGCTGGACGTGGCGGAACCCATGCAACGGCTGGCAATCGGAGTTGCTGGGCGTGGATGACATTGCCTCGGCCTTCACCGTAAAGCGCGACGTTCCGCTGGCGTTCGGCTGGCATTTCAAGATTTGGCTTGGCTGGAGTCCGGTCAAGCACGGCGGGAACTACTACCCCTACATGTGTCAATTGAAGCCTCAACGGGGCTGACCTCTCCCACAATTCGGAGTCCTCCATGCTCGTCAACAACTGGCGCGCGGTCATCAAGCATGCCTGGTCGGTGCGCTTCATGGTCCTGGCGCTGTTCTTCATCATCCTCGAGCCGATCTACAACTTCGTCGCGGCCACCTGGGTTTCCCGCAACATCTACATCCAGCTCGCCATGTCGGCGATCACCGGCCTCTTGGCCGTCGCGGCGATCATCGCCCGCATCTTCGTTCAACAGAAAGTCTCTGGAGACCTCGCCAATGGCAAGCCGCCTGAAGAAGGGTAGCGCAATCGCTGCCGCCGCAATCGCATGCGTCAGCACCTTTGAGGGGCTGCGAACCGTCGCCTTCCGTGATCCTGTCGGAATCCCCACCATCTGCTTCGGAGAGACCCGTGGCGTGAAGATGGGCGACACAGCCACGATGGACGAATGCAAGGCCGTGCTCGGGGACGCGCTCGTCGAGTTCGAGGGCAATATGCGCGCCTGCCTCACCAACCCCGACAAGATCCCCGACAAGCCCTATGTGTCCTTCCTGTCGCTGTCCTACAACATCGGCTCGCGGGCCTTCTGCAGCTCGACGGTCGCGCGCAAGGCGAATGCCGGCGATCTCGTTGGCGCCTGCAACGCGATCCTGGCATGGAACAAGGCCGGTGGTCGGGTGATAAATGGCCTGACGCTTCGCCGGCAGGACGAGCGCCGCATGTGCCTCGAGGGCGCGTAGATGTGGTCAATCCTCGTCTGGCTTGCCGGCTCCAAGATCGGCCGCGCCATCATAGGGGTGGCCATCATCAGTTTTTTCGTTGTCGGGTTCCGGATCTGGCTCGCTGCGCACGACGCATCCGTGGCAAGGCAAGCCACCTCTCAGATGGTCACTAAATTTGAGCGTGACGCTCTTGCCTCGCAGCTGGCGACGGAGCGGCGATTGCACGCGGAAGCCAACAGAGCCGCAGCCGAGGCGACAGCGCGAGCTGCGGCGACGCAGAAGGCGAATGACGCAGCCAATGCCGAGGTGGGGCGCCTGCTGGCGGAAGCCGCCAAGAACGGCAAGCTGTCGCGGCCAACCGAGGATGATCGGCTATGGCTCGATCAGCACTGATATTGATGCTTGTTTTGCTGGCAGGCTGTCAGAGCCTCACCGGGCGCGCCTCTATCGCTGCCGCTGTCGAAGGGCAGACGAGGGCGTCCGTGCCGTTCCCTGATCTTCCTGAGGCTTGTGTGGCGAAGATGGGCCGCGTTCGGCCCGGTGATGAGCCGTGGGTGATCGTCCAGAAGCGTTGGCAGATCCTGGCCGAGAACAGAGACCGCCAGGCAGACGATTGCGCTGCATGGGGCCGCGATATGCAGACGCGCTACGGCTCGCGCTGACGCCAAGACATCGAATGACACATGGGGGGCTGGGGATTTGACGCCAACGGATGATGGTTCAATGCACCGCGAAATCGGAATGCTGACAGCGAAGGTCGACATCATCCTGGAAGGGGTCCGTCGATCGGAAGAGAAGGCAGATGCCAGCCGAGCATCGATGCATCGTCGCATGGATGAGATCGTCGACCGCGTGAGCAAGGTAGAGCTCAGTTCCGCCGCGGTTCAGGACGACGTCAGGGATATGAAGCCGGTGACCGACGCCGTGAAAATGTGGAGGCAACGCGGCATAGGCGCGCTCGCCATCGTCGGGATAGGGGCATCGGCGCTCACCTTCATCATCACCAAATTCGGGGCTGCGGCAATCGCCTGGCTGATGAGCCGGTAAGCAAAAAATGCCCCGCCGAGACGGGGCAGTTCTGATCTGGGAAAGTAGAAATCGCACGGGGCTTACTCGAACAATGCAAAGGACCCTTTGCAGGGGCCACCCGTGCGATCCCGTCGAGCTAACGAAAAGCGATCCGCTAGGTTCCGGTACGTTTTCGCACTATGTCTACGGCGCGTGCGCGCGACGCCGATCCATTTCAAGCCAACGCGCGAAGCCCTCTCGCAGTACTCAGCAAAATGCCCCGCCAGGCGGGGCATCTTGTACCAGACTGATGCGACCTTATCAGGGATGCCGCACCGAGGGGCGCGGCAGGTAGAAGGATGACATAGTCCCGAAAATCCTCAATTTACCTGTATTTGCTAATCCTACTGCGCGCCCTGCGGCGGCCAGTCAGACTTAGGTCCGGCTTTTCCGTGGGGGCGACGCGGCTTAAGTTTGCTTCATCCTTGTTGAAAGGAACATCAGGGAGGTTTTAGCGATGTTGCTGAACTCCAGTCAGAACCTCCCTGATGACTGGCGCTGCGCAACCTGTTTTGCGTTGAGATCAACTCGACTTAGGATATCAGGCCTGGCGTTTCTGACAGTAATGGCGCGGCGCGCAATCGGCCACATCGTCAACGCCGCGGAATCGAACGGTTTCATGAGATCGCGTGGATCGCGATCTGACAACAGCCACCGTTTATAATCCTCGGGACGAAGAACAACTGGCATGCGATTGCGGATTGCCGAGATCGTCTCGTTTGAGGGGCAGGTGACGACAGCGAAGCTCCGAATATCGATGCCGGCCGGGTGGTGCCATACTTCCCAAATGCCCGCTAGAGCGAACATCGACCTATCCCTCATGGCGATCGCGTAGGGTTGCTTCTTCTCAGATCCGTCCGCCCATTCGAAGAAGCCACCGATCGGGATCAGGCAGCGGCGTGACCGGTAAGCGTCGTGGAACAGCTCATTCGAGGCTATTTCTTCACGACGCGCATAGACCGGCGGCTGGCGACGGGGTTGGTTCATCCATGACGGAAAGAGACCCCAGCGAGCGATGGCAAAGGCGGGCTTTGGCCGATCCCGCTGGCGTTCCACGTCCTGTATGATGATGTGATAAACCTCGGCGGGGGCGCCGCTGTATCGGGGGAGGCGGTCGCCCAAATCGTCGACGTTACCTCGTTCAGCGAAATCAAATTTTCTCGCAATCTCGACGAACGATTGATCAATGTAGATGCGGCGGCACATGGAACTCTCGTATGCGATCAATGTTCCGATATGTGGCGTAGATCGCTCCCGTCAATACGATGGATCATCTGAGAAGGTCGGCGCCGGCACAAGCGACCGTCAATTGCAAAACTGCTGTTCATGGGAGGTTCAGTGAGCAGGTGTAACCGTCTGACTGCACTAGATTAGGCAAGCCCAATGGAACTCTTCCGTCCCCTGCGTTTGAGTACGGCCGGAAGAGAAGACTGAAACGTCAACATCATCGATCGAGGCCAATCACATGTCGCACAAATTGCTTCTTTCCGCCGCCGGCTCGCTTCTTGCAGCTTTCATCATATCGTCGCCGGCACATGCGCTGACGATGAAGGAATGCAGTACAAAATATCAGGCGGCCAAAGCTGATGGCTCTGCCAAAGACATGAAATGGAACGACTTCCGCGCCAAATTCTGCGGCGCGGACGCTGCTGCCGCCGATAAGGAGGACGAGGCGGATATCGCCAAAACAACCGACAAAGAGCCTGCAAAGGCGACAACCGCGGCGCCGAAGAGCGTCAAATTCCCGAAGGCCATCGACAAGAAATATTCAAGCGAGACACCGGCTAAGGGCCGGCTGCACACCTGTGTCGACGCCTATCATGCTGCGAAGGATGCCGGTTCGCTCGGCGATCTGAAGTGGATACAGAAGGGCGGCGGCTATTGGAGCCTCTGCAATACGAGTATCAAATCCGCCGGCTGAACGTAGCCACGCCCTTTTTTTGAAAAGAGGAAGGCCGCTATGCAAGCGGCCTTTACATTTAAGCCTCGCTCCAGGGGCGTATCGCGCAATGCCGTACCGGCGTCAGCGCTCACCTTCATCGTCAGCAAATTCGGCGCCGCGGCGATTGCCTGGCTGTCGAGCCGATGATCAAGCCGGGCGCCCTGAACAGCACAGATTTCTTCCGGAACGGCGCCGGATCAAGATCAATTGACCATAGAATTTGATTCCGCGCCACCAGATAGGAACCCCCCGCCAAGACGGGCGAGTGGTTTTTAACCAGAATCGAACGATATTAGACAAAAGACATTCCTCCAGTCGCTCGCGTTGTTGTAGAGGAATATTCATTGATGGATCATACTTAATCTGTCATAGCTTCCATTCGTCTATAATGCGTAAAGGGTAGCGACGTGAGTAAAATCATAGCAGTCGTCTTAGCCTTAATTGCGTTGTACTTGGTGGGTGGTGTGAGCGCGAGACATGAGATCTTTCCTTGGCCACAACTTTCTTCGCTCAAGAAAAAGGTTGAAGGGGAGAAGTCGCCACCCCCAAGCCGTTATACTATCGACGACAAGGAACGGCTCATCGGTGATGAATCAAAAACGCCTGTGACCTGCCCGACGCAAACTGATCGAACTGCCGTCTTACTGATTCTTGGCCAATCGAATGCCGCCAACGACGGCGGCCAGCGGCACCGGTCAAATTATGGCAATCACGTTGTAAACGCCTTTGGCAGACGGTGCTTCATCGCGGCGTCACCACTTCTTGGATCGACCGACACTAAAGGAGAGTACTGGACTCTTCTTGCGAACCAATTGATCGCATCGGGACAATACGACAGCGTCATCCTCGCTCCCTTGGCATATTCCGGTTCTGAGGTCGCACGATGGGCGGCAGGCGGTGACATCAATCCTGTGCTGGTCGATACAGTGAAACAGCTTCAGGATTCTGGCTATCGGATAACGAACGTCCTCTGGGTGCAGGGAGAGAAGGATCTGGTTCTGGGCACCACTATGGAGGCCTATCAGCAACGTTTCCTGTCGATGGTCGACACATTGCGTCAGCATGGCGTTGAAGCACCCGTTTACATTTCGATCGCATCGAAATGCCTCGAACCGAGTAACGGCGGCTTCAAGGAGCATATTCCAGACAATGCAATCGTAAGGGCGCAAATGGCCCTGTCAAAGAGCGGCCACGGCATCCGGGAAGGCGCAAATACCGACGCGCTACTCGATGGAGACGACCGCTACGACGATTGCCATATCGGGGGCACAGGCGCGGAGAAGGTCTCGCGGGCCTGGCTAAATCTTCTGAGCGGCGACCGCCGTCTGGAATCCTCGCGATAGTGTTGTCGTCTGAACCTTGCTGCGGTAACGGAACCTAGGCAGCAAAATGCCCCGCTAGCGCGAGGCATTTTCCGCCGACCTTGTATTGTCAGCGATGCCGCACCGAGGGAACGGCAGGTATAAGGTGACATAGTTCGACCTCCCGCAGCATTTTCCTCCCGATCTCTTCCCCGTTCGTTCGATAGATGCTGTGAGCTCGTAAAACTCGCCATCACGAGATGAGGTGTTGAATGGCCCTTCCAACGAGCCGCAGCTCGTCGAACTGCGTCACAAATTCATAGGATATGACAAAGAAACCAGAGAAGAACAAACCTGGAAAGCGCTCCTCAACCGTTAGCACAGTCGGCATCAATAGCTTCTGAAGAGGGCGCGCTACCAGAAGGGCTGTGCACACGCCTACAAAAGCGCCACCCAGGATGTCGGTCGCATAATGATAGCCAGCATAAATGCGCGGCAGGCAAATCACGAACGTCGACCAGATGAAGCAGGCCGCACCAAGCGGTCGGGATGCGCGCCACATCGTTGTCGATACCGCGAAGGTCAGCGCGGCATGGTCACTGGGGAAGGAACTCCAATGCTCAAGCGTTGTCGGATCAACGCCCAAAGGCAGCAGGAAATCGGGATTGCCTGAATGCAGCGGCCTGAGACGCTCTGGCAGAAACAGTTGTATAAATCGAGATATGCCAATTCCGAAGAACATGTCGATGATGCATTCGACAACAACGGGCTTCCATTTATTTCGATAGAACCATAGAAACCATAATAATATAAATAAAGGCAGAAACTTTACAGTGTTCAAATCAAGAAAGCGAATAATGATCTTATTCGCGATAATCGACTTGGAAGAATATTGACTCATCAGCTTCATCACGAAGGTGTCGAGACTATTCAGCATTGAGAAGCCAGTGTTTGGTTTGGACAATCTATGATGTCGGCGCCGTCAGATGCCCTTCAATACTCATTGCGGAATAATCCCCTCGTTCCATTTGGCTGCTACCCGCCAGGCTTCATGCTCACGTTGCGTGGCAGGGCTATGGAAAAAGGGCGCCGTTCTCGACGGTAATAGTCTTCCCGCACTTCCGGCATGATATGACCGAGACGGGGCCGAAGGACGCTAGCGGCTGACGCCCGTAAGGGCAGCGCTCGAGGCGCGGGACTGTGTCGCACGGACTGGTCAGGGCCAGTATGCAGCGTCCTGATCAGCGCATTCCTCCGGGCTCAATTCGTTCCCCAACTCGCGCCAATAGATTGGAGCGATTCTGTCGCAGTAGGTTTTTGGATCCAAACCAAAGGGTCTGCGGCCCGCGCGGCAGTGGAACGTTACGCGTTGAAAGAACCGTTCGCAGAATTCCTCTTTGGTCATACAAATAAACTGCGCGGGGCTGAAAATCGTTCGAAGGTGCGGCAGTACCGGGCTTACAGTTTCCCCTGCTCCCCCGGGGGACACAGCTTTGGTGCTCGCAATTGTGAACTCAAAGTTTGGGCGCTCTCGTCAGCGGCGACCTGTCGATGTCGCTTATTTGATCTCCTGGAGTGGCCAGCCCGCTCTGGGCTTCGGCCAACCGTTCTTGGCTGCGCGAAAATCAGCTTCCATTTCCGCTTTCGTCTTCGCTTCCGTGACGCCAGCTGCCCAGACAGTGATCCGCATGCGGCCCGCTCTGAAGACGTAGCGCCGCTCGGTCGTGTGCTTGCCGGCGGTATATCCTGCGCGGAAGCATGCGCGCGCAGTCGACGGGCTAACGCTGTCTCGGAAAGAACCCGGTTGCGACCGCCACCAGTCGTTAAATGCCACATCGAAGGCAGCGGCTTTTGGTTGAAGACGATCAAGCATATCAGTCTCGCTCGTAGCTCGGTCGCCAGCCGCGCGTGATGCCTCGGCCCATGGCGCCTTCGGTTAGTACTAGCTGCCAGCGAAGATGGCGAATATCATTCAGAAGCGTTCCTATCGCCGCTTGCGCATCGCCTTTGTGATAAGCAAGCACCTCTGCAATTTCATCATCAACCATGGCTTCGCCGATCGGCTGCTCGCGCATATCCGTGCTCCATACTCAAGTTTTCAGATTGGCGGCCGCATCGCCGATGTTCTTATTATGTTCACGTCACGAGGCGAGTCAATAATGAATATTGGTCAATTGCTTTTTAAGTTGTTGCTGATGAACTCCAGGGATGACAAAGCCGCTATCGAATATCGTGCCTGGACACATGACGGCAAGCTCCGGCATGCCTCGTATAAGGGGCTGCGGGAAGAGCAAGATGACGCGTCGATATTTGAGCTGGAGTGAATTTTCTCGGTCCGATAGCAGACTGAATGGTTGGACAAAATCAGAACAGGCAGGAACGAAAAGAAACCGCCTGTCCCGTCCATCCGCGGGCTTCGGCCGCCCAACTCTCACGCATCGTCGTCTTCCAGGTCGGCGATGTCGTCAGCCAACGTTGTGACGTGCTCGGAAAGAAGGGCAGCAACATTGTCGAGCAGCATTGCCAGTTCGGGGTCGCTATCGAAAAGCCTTTCCAGGTTGGCCTTCAACTTGCCTATGTAGAACTGATGAATATGCAATGAGCCGTTCATCTGCGCGAGGCTTGGCATGCTGAAGCTCCGGTCTGAGGAGGGATGGTCGCTAAGCATAGCGCCTCTCAGGCATTCCCGTCGACCTCTCCATCTTCGTCGAGGTCGTGGACTGGCAGATAGGTGTTCTTCTCCATCCACTCCCGGACGATATACCTGATCGTGTCGTTGCGCGTCATGCCGAACTCGCCGGCCAGGTCACGCAAGGCATCCTCGACGTCATCCTCCATCGATACGGCGCCGGCGTTGCGTAGCCGTATCGCGGCACGGCGAAGCATGATCTGGAGATCCGCTCGCGAGATATCGGCGATTCGATCGGCGGCGTCTTCGAGGAGCGTTGCGGTGCAAGGTGAGGACATAAGGGTTTCAGCGTCAATCCCAACTTTCGAGGCCGTCCGGCGCCAGCCCGCTCGGAGGTTCTTTGCCATCAGCCTCGGGATGGTACACTGTCACAATCAGTCGTCGCAGGTCAATTTCGACTGTCGAGCCGACGGCTTTCGCGGCGCGTAAAATCCGCTCGATGTCAGCTTGTCGGAATGAGGCTCGTGTCATGAGCTCTTCGCTCTGCTCGCTTGCCACTCGGCAAGGCTGGCTTCTGCCTCTTCTTCCCGTGACGGCTTTTCTTTTAGCCTTCGCGCCGGCTTGAAAGGCATCACTCGGATTGGGCTACCTTCTCGCTCGAGCTCAATGGTGACGTTCTCCGCGTTCGACACTTCGGCCAATCGCTTGAGTTGAGAAATCAAAAATAACAACCGCTTAGTCATGCCCTGCTGAATCGTCTTTCTCGTTTTTCATAACGCCTGCTTTCTCGAACTCTTCAACGTCACGAAATTTGATGCGAATGAGTTTCCCGCCGAGCCTGAAATAGGGAATGTCTCCCCGCTGCAGCATGTTTCGCACATGACGCTCCGAGCAGAGCCATCGCTCGGCTAGCTTCTTGGGCGTGAAAGGCCGTTGCTCCTCGTCAGTCATCTTGGACCTTTTGCGTTGATTGCCGGAACTCCTCAAGTGCCGCCTCCCGCCGCTGGTCGATGTAGCTCGCTAGATCCTGCAAATGGACACCCTTTTGCGATTTTTGTGAGATCTCCGACCGCATGACGGGAAGAGCAATTTCGCCCGCCGCGACCTTACGGAGCAACTTCGCAGGCGTTAGATGGCGGAAGTAGTCTCGACACACATCCTCGATCGGGATGACCGCTTTGCCGCCGTATTGGGCAAAGAGCAGATAGCTGGTGGAAAATTGAGGTTCAGTCAGCTTAGCCATCGGACTTCGGTTCTCTTCCGTCCGAACCGCGTGGCTGTAATTTTCGTTTCTTTGGTTTCTTAGGTTTGTTTTGCGAAGAGTTAGTTGGCGGCCGACGCGGGTTTCTTCCAAGCAGTGCATTCAGCCTCTCTGTTTTGGCGCTCTTCCTGCTCCTCTTGCTCGTCGATTTCTTCCCAAAATTTAGTCGCTGCCTGCCATTCGTTCCATAGTTCTTGAGGCGGCCCTGATGGGTCGATTTCTCGGACTATGAGGGCCCAGCCTACGTATGCAAGGGATTCCATAACGAAATAGCGGCGTTGGACGGAGTAGAAAATTGGCGCCTCGAAATAATTCGACACGATGGTGTCGCCCACGTCTGGGCACGAACCATAGTATTCGAGAGGGTGGCAAGTCAGCTCCTCGACCTTTCCGTCCGGTTTTATCTTCATCGTCCGGACTTCAACAGAAGGTCGGCCGCCCAGCCTTCTATCTTGAGCAGTTGGTGGTAGCGCTGACACCGCCTGAGGTTTCCTACGAAAGTTCATTGGGCTGGAACAGTCGATTTGGCCATGTCAGGACATCCGCTTCCTTGCGCTTCTTTTCGGCTCAGTTAACGCGGATTTCCGCGGCATTGGCTTGGCGGCCTCGATGATCTTTTCAACATCTTCGGGCATGAGGAACATCGTTTTACCGATCAGCCGATACGCGCCGACCTGACGCGCCCTCTCCCGCAGAGTTCGCTCCGATATAGAAATGCCGGCTTTTGCGAATTTGGCGACAAGTTGCTCCGGTGTAATCGCGCTTTCGATTTCACGCATCTCACCATCCTGTCGCGGCGTCATTCCGTATCAGGCGGTACTTGTAGCAAACCCCACCATTCCATTCCCGAAGCACTTCACCACACTCACAGGACCACGAGTCAACATCGCGGGCCGGGAGTTTCATTTTGGTCTCCTCATAAACCCGGCCGCACTTGCATTTAACTTCATCCATCGTCGGTCCTCCCTCAAAGACAAAAACAAAGACAAAGACTGCAAACTGCGCGGGCGGAGTCAATGGCGTGGAGCGCCTGGGCAACTCTAATCGGTCCCAGAGTTGCGTTCTGCCATCAGCCTAACGCCGGGGCACCCGTGATTTAGAAATTGAATCCCCATACCTTCGAGCACTCGCTGCACCACTTGGACGTTAGCAGCACGACCGGCGATCGGTCCGTTTCCCACACTCTCCATGTTCCGAATAGTGTTGACGTTCAAGCCGGCCTTTTCTGCGAGCTCTTTCTGCTCAATTTCTGCCAGAATACGGGCGGCCTTGAGCTGGTTTCCAGTCGTCAGCATTCGGAAAATACCTCTTAAAACGATAAACATAGTTATAGCACCTAGTTACCGTTTGACAAACCTAGTTTTCATAACTAGGTTAATAGCGATAGTTAACGCTGATTCGCCATATACCGGGGAGTATAAAATGCCGAACCATGTAATTCCGGCAGCCGCCGAAGGCTTGCCTAATACCACCCGCCGAGCCCTTCTTTGGGGTTTCGCCGCTACCTCGACGATCGCAGCGGTCGCCGTCGCACCTAATTCACATGGAGCCATCGCGACCGAGGCGCAAGCTCTTCCCTCTGACCAGATAGAGAACCCTGAGTTGATCCTTGCCTACCAGAAATTCTATGATGCCTGTGCCGAGCTTAAGGAAGCGCAGGATTCTTTGGAGTGGATTGCGGATGAGTGGCGGCATCAGTGGCCATTGGCACCTGAGGAGCTGCTGCTTGGAGCCAACGCGCAGGACGGGCGATATACCATGCCAGCCGAGCGTGACATCATCGGCCGCTTTCTCCTCAGAGACACGAGTGACCTGACAAAGAGGCTGGCGCCGAAATTCCGTCGGGAAATCAGAAAGACATGCTTCGTCATTCGGACGGCCGACGAAGAGAGGGACCACCTGAAAAGGTGGAAGCAGTCCGCGCCAACGGGGCGAACTGAAAAGGCTCTCGCTCAAAATCGAGCCTACAGGATGAAGTCTATCAGGGAGTGCGAACAGCGTATCCAGTTGGCCGTCCAGTATGAGGCCGAGACCGCCCATCTTCGGGACATCTCTGGGGCTGATGCTGCGCGTCTGCGGGTAAGAGACACTGGCATTCATCTTCGCAAAGCCGCCAACGAAGTCTCTCAATGCCACGCTCTGAGCCTGGCCGGCTTAGGTATGAAAGCTGACGTCCTTGCTGTAACGGCTGGAGACCTCATGGAACTCACGAAATCTGACACCACCCCGCTTGGGCAGATGGCCCGGTTCATAGAGTCCGTGGCAGAAGTCGCCGGGAGGGTAGCGGTGTGAGCAAAGTTGTTCAGGACCTGCGGCGTCAAACGCTGGAGGCATACATTGAAGAAATGATCGCCCTGCTTGATCTTCTGGATGGCGATCCGAACCTTGAGGACAACGGCGACAGCGAACCGTCGATCGGCAGCACGCCACAGTGCATAGGCAACGGGTGTTTCTATGATCTGGAGCTCGACACCGCCGAGGACGAAGACGGAGGCGACGATGAAGAGACATTGGGCTGGTCAAACCCGATGGGCCTTCGGATCCACATCCCAGATGAAGCCAAAGAGCTCACCGAGCCCAGTGGATAATTGTGGGGGGATATTGAGGGGGATCGAAAAGCAAACAATCCGCTTAAAGCGTTGTAATTGCTGGCTTTTCTAAAATGGAATGGTGCCCAGAAGAGGACTCGAACCTCCACACCCTTTCGGGTACCAGCACCTGAAGCTGGCGCGTCTACCAATTCCGCCATCTGGGCGACGGAGAGCGATGTAAGGGGGCAGCTCCGGA
>Ga0123342_1001698_pt1 | contig 37071 bp, 14 predicted proteins | sample Turbeawhitnodule_FD_89960 | JGI IMG/M metagenome (GOLD analysis project Ga0123342, IMG submission 89960) | Root nodule microbial communities of legume samples collected from Mexico - Turtle bean Mexico white nodule | ecosystem: Host-associated > Plants > Roots > Nodule | place: Mexico: Nepantla...
TAACACCAAATTTGGGAATAAAATACTCTTATTCAAATAAAGATCATACAAAATGTAAAAAGGTATAAATTCATAAATTAGGGATTATTTTATATGTAAATTAGCAATAAATCCTCATAAGTGTCTATATTTTAATATGAAATATTACTGAAATTAGACACTTATCAATAGGCTCGAAAATGGCTCTAATACTATGTTAAGAAGTGGGTTTTAAACCTAACTCAACCTCATAAAACCGGCTCATGAGGTGAGGTTTGCACTTATATGGTTTACTCCTAAATATTGTTATGGATAAACTTCATGTAAGGCAACAACACATAACTCTTTTTTGTAAATTGAAAAATATTATTACGTGAGAGATTGGAAATTGGTTGAAGATACAATAGTTTGTCTTTTACCTTGTTATTCCCCTATTTTTAATATCTCCTTTTACTTTGCTTACTGAATGAAGGCAATTGAACTATTGGGTAGGATGTTTATTGCGTTGGTTGGTACCTTTTCTTCTGTGGCTGTATTTAATCTTGTAGCATACATATCCCTATGCAAGTGGCTGTTTAATGTGTTTGTTTTAACAGTTAGAAAGGAGGTGGCATCTCTTTGAACCAAACTTCTTAGTTCACATTTCAAATCCACACAAGAAAACAGTTAAAAGCCCTTAACCGTGAATTGATTACCAATTTTTTGAGGTATGAAGATAACCTTTTTAGCTGTGGAGATGAATCAAAATCTTCAATTTCATCTAAGTTAAGAGTTGAAAAGGATTGTGCTTTATATTAACAACGCCAAAAATGTGAGATTTGAACATCTTGGCCAGCGGAAGTGGTTTCAATGAAGTACAAACGCAGCATCTTTCGACAAAGAATCATAAAAATCACATTGAAAAAGATGCGCCATTTGAATCATTTAGTTGGTTCTGTGGCACATGATTGTGCGCGTAAATGTCTGTGTGCTCTCCTTAGCCTTTGAAACATCCAATCAAGGGTGAAGTGGATGAGCTGAAAATCATAGCCTAACCATAAAAATTTCATGTTGATGTTAAAGTCTCTCTTCAAATGTGAATTAATGAATGCAAACAGTGCATGGTGTATCTTCTGGAAGAGAGGATTAGACCTTCAAATATATACATACATGGGAAAAAGATGGGTAGGAAAATTTAGAAAACATGATTTTGGTAATAAGAAAAAGAAAGCATTTGCAGCTGAGAAGTATTTTTCAACTCATGGAATGGTTCCTGTTGGCTGAAAATAGCATAAATGTCTTACATCGAAGTGGACAACTAAGGACTACATTGTGTAGCATGCAAGAAAACTTTGAAACGCTTAAAATACATGACTAGCATTATTTTATGGTCACCTACCAGTTGTAAAACGACATAGCATCATAGATTGTTCCATTATAAGGTTGCTTGGTCATGTGTTAGTATTCAAAAGAGAGGAGACTAACAAGGACCAAGGAAGAATTGAAGAGACACACAAAAACATTAACTGCTAAAGTGAATGGATTCACGCCTTCTGCCAATTTTTCTGGTGGCTCTTTCATTCTCACCATTTGTTCATTCCTTGGTGCGTCATTACAAGTTTAGTGTAAGTACTTCCTATGTGACACTGTCCAAAACAAGTGAAAATTACTGAAAGTTCTACTCTTAACGTTAAAAATAATATTATAAATCATGACTTGACCAATTAATTAATGTTGCTCAATGTGTAAAGGTGATCTCGAAGAATTCCACAAGGCTTTGCTCCACAAAATCATTTGTCACAGTCAATGGACAATGTCCAGGGCCAACTCTCTATGCAAGGGAGGATGATACAGTACTTGTAAGGGTTACTAACCATGTTAAGTACAATATTACAATCCACTGGTGAGAATTTCCACTCCTATATAAATAGCAAGAAACTGAGAAAGTTGGCAATAGAAAAATTGAGTAGATCATAAATTTTGGACCATGACAGGCATGGAATCAAACAGCTTCGAAGTGGATGGTCTGATGGGCCAGCATATGTCACACAATGTCCGATTCAACCTGGGCAGAGCTTTGTCTACAACTTCACCACTACAGGCCAAAGAGGCACCCTTCTCTGGCATGCTCATATCACTTGGCTAAGAGCCACGGTGTATGGTGCCATTGTCATATTACCTAAACGAGGCATTTCTTATCCATTTCCCACACCAGATAAAGAAAAGACAATCATTCTAGGTAAGTTTTATCATAGGATAAAATGTATTTTAAGTCTCTCGGGGAAAATTGGTTTTAATCTGTGTTTAAAAATGATGAAACTTGACAGATTTTGTCTTTACTCATTTCATTTTGACATGACTAGAGATGGAATTCATCCCATTTTCTGAAATACAAAGACTAAATCACTGCTTTTTAAAATATAGGAAGTAAAATTAGTTTTGGTCTTGAAACAGCTAAAACATATTTTACCATTTATGTTATTGATCTAACTATGTTCCTTATCACTGTACTTTTTTTTTTGCATTAACTTTGATTTGAATGATTTACAGGTGAATGGTGGAAATCAGACGTTGAAGCAGTTCTCAATGAGGCTGAAAGTTCTGGTCTGCCACCCAACATATCAGATGCTCATACCATCAATGGACATACAGGACCAGTTCCCGGTTGCACCTCTCGGGGTACTAATATAATATTACAGGGTTTATTATAGACTAACTATTTGTTTCTCGATAATTTAATATTAACAACAATGCTATTCATCACTTTTTATGTAACTCTTATGAATCAATTTTTAATCAATGAGGAGTTGATGAGTGGACAGTGAATAAGTTATTGAGTAAATCACTAAGATAGTGTGTGAATTGTTGTAAAATTCTTAATAATATTGAAATTAAGAAAAACTAAAATAAGTCTCACAATATAGGGCAGCAAACTACAATTCCAAAAAATAAATCAATCATTTACTTAATTTATTTTTAAGAGAAAAAAATGTTTTAATATCCTTTTTTTGTGTGTTTATCTAATATTGTTTCATAACTTTCAGCATTTTTTAAAGTAGAGAGATAAACTTAAATACAGTTTTCTAAGTGTTTTGTTATGCAAATTTCACTTCGTAAACTGCATGATAAAAAATTTGCATGAGAGGTTGATTCAGAACATGATTGATTCCCTATCTACTTTTGGTTTTTACAACTGTTTTCTGAAACAATTTGAAATTACTTACCAATTAATTCTGGATCACTTCATCATTCAAAATCTATTAAATTTAGAAAAATATTTCCAAAACAATCACTATTTTAAAAACCAGAACAGAGAAATGGTTAGGAAATATTTTCTTAACTCAAATTCATAAACTATAATTTTGAATAGATAAAATATTAAAATAAGATCTGGATTTAACTTTTATCCTTTTTGCTAACAGAGCTTGGTTATCCTTTTTACTCTAGCATCAATCATGTTATAGCTAAAGTAAGAATATAAAAGAGAAAGAAACAGTTTGTAGATGTTTAGACAGATCCTGAAATATAGAGCTGAATCAAACTGTGCAGGTTACACTCTACATGTTGAAAGTGGCAAGACTTATCTTCTGCGTATCATCAACGCTGCTTTGAATGATGAACTCTTCTTCAAAATTGCGGGGCACAAGCTAACAGTGGTTGAAGCAGATGCATCCTACGTTAAACCTTTTGAGACAGACACAATATTCATGAGCCCTGGCCAAACCACCAATGTCCTATTATCCGCTGACCAAGGTGTTGGCAAGTACTTAATAGCAGTTACTCCTTTCATGGACGCTCCTATAGGCTTTGACAACGTTACTTCCATTGCTACACTTCGCTACAAAACCACACCACCTTATCCCACAACAACTCTAACCACCATTCCTGCACTCAATGCCACTCCTTTAACAAGTCACTTCATTGATTCCCTAAGAAGCCTTAACTCAAAAGAATACCCTGCAAGAGTTCCATTAACCGTTGACCACTCTCTTTTCTTTGCCATAACCGTTGGCCTTAACCCATGCGACGCGTGTCCCACTGGGAGCAAGCTTGTGTCTGCTCTTAACAACATCACCTTTGTGATGCCAACAACATCACTTCTTGAAGCACATTACTACAACGTCAAGGGTGTTTTCACAGATGATTTCCCTGCACACCCTCCTATTGTTTTTAATTATACTGGTACTCAACCGGCTAATATTCAGACCAATAATGGCACGAGACTGTACAGATTGAATTTCAATTCAACTGTTCAAATTATTCTCCAGGGCACTGCAATGATAGCTCCAGAAAATCACCCATTTCATTTGCATGGCTACAATTTCTTTGTTGTAGGGCAGGGGTCAGGGAACTTTGATCCAGAGAAGGATCCATTAGGCTTTAATCTTGTTGATCCAGTTGAGAGAAACACCATTGGGGTACCAAATGGTGGATGGGTAGCAATCAGATTCAGGGCAAATAACCCAGGTAGTTCCTTACTAACCACTTTCTATGTGTGTTTGTTTGTTGTGTTTCAAAATTTTCCCATATAATTATTATGTATAATTATAATATAGAGTAAATAGTATAACAGAATAGAAGGTTTGTATATACAGTGAGTTCTGATTAGTTTTCTCTGTAAAATCTGTTGTTACAATGACCATACATGAAAATTAAACTTTGGTGATTCTTATAATGTGTGAACTGTGAAGGTGTTTGGTTCCTGCATTGCCACTTAGAAGTACACACCACATGGGGACTTAAGATGGCATTCATAGTAGACAACGGCAACAGTCCCCACGAGTCCTCGTTTCCACCTCCCAACGACCTTCCAAAGTGCTAAAGTTTCTGAAGAAAAAGGAATGAAATTTGGAATCTGAGAGACAAGGAACCAGAGTGTACAATATTACACTTGAGAGGTGATGTCACCACCCAAAGGGGAACACATCAAATAGTTAGTGGCAGTTTGTGAAGTTGGATTTGTAGCAGAAATCAATAAAATACTTGCTCTACATAATTCAAAGCTGTTTTTTGTTCTCTATTGTCAGTTTAGGGGTTCATAAAATGTGATGAATGCGCTTGTTAAAACTTCTATTTATTGAAATGGCTTTCTAGAATTCAAACTATTTTTGTATTCTGTTCAAGTTCAACTAGAGAACAATCTTTTACCGCGTTAGAAGCACCACTATTGCCTCCACTAAGCTTGCTATTATTGATATTTTGGTCAATGAGTAATGTTGGCAACTTTTACTTGAATCATAGAAAAAGGCAAAAAGTAACAAACAACGCGCCAGGTAGGGGTCGAACCTACGACCTTCTGCTTAGGAAACAGACGCTCTATCCACTGAGCTACAGGCGCAACTTTGTTATGTCAAAGTATAACAAATATTGTATAACAAATTTAAGTATTGACCATAAGCAGGCAAAAGACTCTATAATAGAATAATTTTCATAATCTCTATATAAAGATCAAGTTTTCATGTTCAGATTTTATCACTGGAATGATAATTCTTACTTAATTAGGTGTATGAGTAAAATATGTATGAGCGGGATGAATAATATTCTTAGATATTTTAGTCTATTCTTGTTTGATAAATTAAATTATAGATTAATTTTACAAGTTTACACCAACAAATTCTTTGATTCTTAAATTTTATACTTTATATGAATGTTTTAATAATCTGAAAATCTTACATAGTTTATATAAGTCAAAAATAGTTTATAAAAAAAATGTGGCAAGTGCCAAAATAGATAATATTATGTTTATCTAAAGGGAAGTTATATTTTCCGCTAAAAAAGTTTGTATATTTTACTATTTTACCCTTATTTTATTTAAACCTCTTTTGAATATGTGATTAAGAATGGATGCAGAAGCAGCAAGTAGCAAGTGTAACACTCTAATCCCAATCTCATTACCTTAAAGAAAACCCTTAAATTATTTCCATTCTCTCCTTTGAAATCACTACACAACCACCAAGAAATCCAAATCTAATTCCTTATCTTGTTGGATACCCTGATTCCTACTCTCTAAGTAGCACTCAGTTTCTAATATATATATGTATATGTATATATATATGTATATATATATATATATGTGTGTGAGAGATATGCATTTGCTTTTAAAGTTTGCTTGGTCACCAAGAAACGACAAAGAGAACCTGTTTACAACTTTTCCTTTGTTGATTGTAAAATAGTCTCTCTCTTTTCTGTATTGGATCATATCTTTACCCTCTTCCCTTAGGTTCTCAAAAAAATTTCTCTCTTGTCGTGGACCTCACCTTTGTAGGATCACCTTAGAAAAACATTATTTTCTCTTTGGTGGGGAGGGGGTGAGAGTTTCTATCGTATTCCTGGTTTCATCCACAAGACATTAACATCTATGCTGTTTTAGTTTCAGAATTCGTTATACTAACACACCAAAATTCTGGTACACCATGGTTTTTCCAAGATTTTGTACGAATCTAAAAGGTATGGCTTTTGTAGATTCTCAACTTTATCTTGATCATACAAGCAAAAGATTCTGAAATCTGTGCACCTTGTGAATCAAAGCTCTGTAATTTCTTCTTGTTTGTATTTCTCTCCTGTGTTTTACGAGCACCCTTTCGAGTTCCTCTCCATTTCCACCTCTTTAGGGACTTAATTCAACTAGAGTTTTTTGTGTGCTTGTGGTTTGAGGTATGGAATTGGAAACCCTCTACCCTCCTTGTTTTATGCCAGATTCAAATTGGTTTGTGCAAGAAAGCCACAGCACAGAATGGACTAGAGAGGATAACAAGAAGTTTGAAAGTGCCCTTGCTATATATGACAAGGACACCCCAGATAGATGGTTCAAGGTGGCAGCCATGATCCCTGGGAAGACTGTGTTCGATGTGATCAAGCAGTATAGGGAATTGGAAGAAGATGTGAGTGAAATTGAAGCAGGGCGTGTTCCAATTCCTGGTTATCTTGCCTCTTCTTTCACCTTTGAGCTTGTTGACAACCACAACTATGATGGATGCAGAAGAAGGCCTGCACCTATCAGAGGTTCTGATCAAGAGAGAAAGAAAGGGGTTCCCTGGACTGAAGAGGAACACAGGTGAGTTTCACCAATTTAAAATATCCAGTAGTTTCTCTGGTCTGACCTTTTCTCCCCTTCTATATTTGCTGAAATCTGTTTTGGTTAAGAGCAGGAAAACATATTGGTATTGAAATTCTGCTCATGAATCATGATATATTACCGACCAATTAATCTAGAATTAAACATTTTAATCATTGCTCATTTCATTTATCTTGAATTTCAATATTTTATCACTGATCTGATTGAGTGAATTGACTTTTATACTAACTGCCTTTTCAATCTAGCAAAGAAACTATCCTATAATTTGATCAGTAAGTTTTTTACCATTTTGGATGATTTAAAATTTGAACTGCAGGCATGGCCAAAACAGCTGGCATGTTAAACATAATCTTGAGTTGGTTTACGTGTTTCCTATATACACTTGTTATTGCTTGAAATCTTCTTCTGCTGTGCTACTGTTTGAGGTATTTTAATCTCTATCGTTTTTGGTTCCTGTACTTGATGACTTTGGTATTCAATTACAGACGTTTTCTGATGGGGCTTCTAAAGTATGGTAAAGGAGACTGGAGAAATATCTCTCGCAATTTTGTGGTCACAAAGACTCCCACCCAAGTTGCTAGCCATGCACAGAAGTACTACATAAGGCAAAAGGTTTCTGGAGGGAAAGATAAAAGGAGACCTAGCATCCATGATATAACCACTGTTAACCTTACCGAAACTGCTGCATCAGATAAGATCAAGTCTCCGTTATTTAACTTGTCGCCCATGATTACACCACAGCAGAAGCTGAATAGTATGTCAAAAGTACAGTTGGACTGGACTAGCCACTGCAATGATGGATCACTCATGGTTTTCAACCCAAATACTGATAACTTGTTTGTGTCCTCTTCATCTGATATCACTTCCATGGCCCTGAAAATGCAAGGGCAGGATCTCTATGACTGTGCTTTACATGAGGCTTATGCCAAGATAAAAGTTCCTGGTTTCGGCATGGCTCCTAGAGACTTCAATAATGAAGCTGTTTTCGGTATTCATGCACTGTAGTGCCAACCCTGATGATGTTACACAAAAAAATGCCACTACATTAGATCATTGTTGTGTAGGATTAATGTAGATGACCTGAAGCTAGCTACCTATTTAGTTCATGGTTATTGAACATCCTCAAAGAAAAACTACAATCATGTTTCCATGCTAAAAACTGAATTTGAAATGGACTTCTTTTTGAAGTTTTTCTGTTTATCTTTTTAGTCACAGTGATCATGTCTATTTCTCTGGAGACCCAATCAGAATCATATGGTTTACCATTGAGGCATGCTATGTCTCAAAAGCAACATGACAAACATCACTAATAATTGAATTCTATCATCACGCGCATATTAACATGGGTTCAAATATCAGAACCTCTCATTCTTATCCAACAAGATATAAATTGAACGACATAATGACACAAGCCACAGGGTATAGCCCAAAAAATAGATATAGCAACCTCTAGTAGAAAATGGGCATATTAGATATTCAAAAACTAACACCTCTAGTTCCTTTGAAAATGAAATAGTAATAATATTATGTAACTACTGCACAAAAACTTGAAGAACTAGTTCATTTGCTGATGTGGCTGACTCACATGAGCACTTGCATTGAAATTTTGTGCTGCATCTGGTGCAAGCAACCGAGGCTTTTTGTGATTAACCATTTGCTTTTTGTGAGCAATAAGGCCAAGTTGACCATGTTTGATTAGCATCACTTTAGCAGTCGAATCCGAGTTTGCATTCCACTTTGCTAGAATCCCATGCTTGATTGGGTGAGAATATAAATAGGCAGATTCACGTAAGCATGCACCAATGTGGTTCACACTATCACAGTGAGCTTTTATTAATTTTGATTCTCAGCCAATCATGTTCTGCCTTTTCTTTGATATTTCTGTGCTCGCCAATCTCCTTTTCGGTGGTGGCATCACTTTTGCGTTTGCGTTGTTCCTTCTTTTGCTGGTCTCTCCAACCATCATGCTTTATTTTGATTCTTTGTTTTGCTCGAGAACCCCATAGCATATTCTACTCCCCATGCACTATCAACATAATTTTCATCATTAAATCTACATTTCTTCCTCTATAATTTCATTTTCCCAAATATGTAATTTTCTTCTATGAAAGTTACTTTTAGATTTTTTATTTTAAAAAATTGAATAATTTGCTTACAATTAATATCACCAAACGAATAGAAAATTAGAAGACTAAGCATCTATGAAATTCGGACACTCCTCGTGTCGGTGTCCGATACTTGTATCGGACACGACACCCATATGACACAGGTAGAACATGTATTTGTGAAGTGTCAAATTCAAAGAGTATTTGTTAGATTCTTGACAATTGTAGTACGGTTCTAACACAGTTTTAAAAAGAAGAAATATATTAATTTTCTAAAAATTCAAACTTTATTGTATAAATTGTTATTATGATTATAAAAATAAGAAACAAATCCTTGTGAATCATGAAAAATATTTTTCTACTCCAAAAAATAATTTGAAACATATTTGTGCACATAAATCTTTATTATCAATTTATATAATTTATAATTATATAATATATAGATTTGTATCTTCGTGTCTTATATTTTATATTTTAGAGATTTTATATATCTTCATGTTCTTATCCGTATCGTATCAGTATTCGTGTAAATGTGCTACATAACTAAACATGCATCCAATTAGTTATGCATTCAATTAAATATGTATTGTAATCAAAATTAACATTCATAAAGGGATAAAAAGTATTGAGCCAAACTGTTATCAGGAATAAAGCAACCGACCTTAGACTAAATTGCAGATTGGGCTCTTCAAGTTCTGGAAGGACTATATTCATTAGTCTTCATGAGAATAAGCATATACATTCCTATTCCGGAATTTAGATTATAAATGCTTCTTTTTATTTTGTTCAAATATTAATTAGTGGTACTAGGAGTTTTTAATTCCAAAATATTCTTAACTTTTTTTAATAATAACTTAAAGTTATACCAATCGATTCTACGTCATTTCTTACGAGTGTCTGTCACTACCTAAAAAAGGAAACAATATGGCATATATGCATTAAACAATAATTAAAACATATTTTTGAGGTAGTCAATTTTACGGGATTGATTCCTAGCAATATAAATAAAAATAACTGTAAGATGCTATAAACCAATTAGTAAACAAGAATAATTTAGTTTAATTTTTTTAGCAAAAGTAATTCTTCTTATATAATAATAAAAAAAAAATTATTAGTCGTGTATAATAGATTAGTATACTTCATCTATTTTTTATAACAAATTATCATTAAAATACTATAAATAAAGTTGATATTATCGAACTTTACACCTTAATTCAACTTTATAAATTAGTAATTTATAAAGTAAATTAATATTTGTAGAAAATAGCATGTATTAAATAGCACGTATCTTAGAAAAATCCGAAGTTATACATAGGATCTCTATTCTCTTATGTATTATTTTTGAGTATTTATTTAAATGTATTCATAATCTAAAAATATTTTAGGCAATAAACTACTTATTATGGTAATAAAAATCAACATTTTATGATATTTACTTTAAAAATATATATATTTAGTTTTTCTTAATTTTGCACTTATAAATTTAAATTATATATTTAAAAGAAATTATATCAATTTTGTATCTATAGTGTTCAAGCGAAAAATCATGAATGTTTTACTAAAATAATTTTTATAAGTTTTTATTACGTCTCACGTTGATTTTAATTTTTTTAATATCAAATCTAATTGAATAACTTATAAAAAAACATGTTAACAATTTTATATTCATAGACAAAAGTTTATGTTCGTATAATGAAATTGTGACAGAATGCTTAGAAAATGTTAACAAATTCCAAAAAATGAATACAAAGAGAAATGAAAAGAGGCATGAATAAGATAATGTGAGACAATAAAGTTGTGTTTATCATAAAGAATAAAACTGAAAGTGATGAAGTGAACATGAGATGCATAATATCAATAAATAAAAGAGTTAATTGTAAATTTGTTAATTGATTATTATTGTGATGTGAATTTAATTATTTTCTTGTTTTATGAATTTTGTCATTGAACTTTTACTTTTTTGCATATTTTCCTATTTAAGTTCTTACTCCAGTGTATTTTGTCATTACTTTTCAGTTTTGATATATTACATCATCATATTTATAAACAAAACGAAATTGTTTAATAAAAATTGAGATAAAAATATATCAATCATTTTGATAAAGTGTATAAGAATAAAAAAATAATATAGTCAAGTGTGCTGAAAAAGAGTAGGTAAAATAATTATAGTTGAAAGGATAAAATATAAACTAATTAATCAAAATGAGAAATATAAGTATTAATATATGAGAAGATAATGATTCTAAGGGACTTTGTAATTTCATGGATGATATATTGACACATGTGATTCTCTATAGTTTAAAAATTAATAAAATCCAATTATCAATATTAACTATTATGTAAATAAAATAAAACATAAGGATAAGATTCACACGGTTGTACTAATAACTGTTTGAGAATCAAAATCTGAATATCAACATGTGTCAAGTTGTGTATATATATGATTATAATAGTTAGTTAAGTGTTTGACATCCAACACCTAATAAATATACTTTGAACAAGATAAGTCCCACCCACAAAAGTTTTGTTAAATAATAATGTAACTGTTTAAGGATCTAAAATAATTTAAATTGATTTTAAACTTGTAAATACTTGTAGCACTAAATATTTTATATAGTGTGTCATAATCCATTATTAAACTCTACTGCTTAATTGGACTTTTCTCCTGTTAGAAAGAAAAATATATATATATTCTCTCTTAAAACATCGTATTTTATTATTAAAAAGGAAATTTCAAATTTAACATTAATCAACGATAAAGACAAAAATTAGCTTCTAACAGACAAAATATCAAAAGCCCCTGTGAAGTTGGAAAAAATCAAAGTGGAATTTACTTGTAATTAAAAACGTCTTAGCCTTGCACGCACGAGGATGTTTACTTTGGATCATTTTCGTACTGATATGAGACGAGACTGAGATGACCGAGATTCTCACGGACGGTCTGATCGAACTACACATCTAATCATTAATATTCAAACCAAGATCAATGAAGCTAAATTACTATTAAAAATTAGGTAATACAACTATAAATGTGATTCATTCTACTAATTAGGCCCAATAAGGTGAGTCCATTAAAATAATATAAATAAGTCACATTCCAATAAGAAAGGTACGTTATTATTACACACCCGAGGGCCGAATACCTTCTTTACTGACTTGAGCGTTGGAGTGTGTTGACATTTACCCGAGACTGTGAGCCGAATGAGTAACATGACGACCAGAATGATCACAGCAAAATCCTAACAATCTGTCCAAAGTAAAGAGAAAGACGAATCCTTTAATAATTTTTTAGTTCTCATCTCCTATTCCCAGAAATCATCTTCATTACTATGTAAATTGTAAATTGTAGTATGTAAATTGTAATGTTTCAATTATGTGTTTTAATGATAATAATTAAGAAATATTACTGAAAGGAGCTAATCATTGCATACGTGTACTGATTGACTATTTTGTTGAAATAAAAAAACAGAAGTTAATTTGGTTTATATTCTATTTTACTTTGTTCTTGTCAACTCTTTAGTTTTAAAGAGTTATTTCGTTCAACTATTAAAAAAAATATATGAAGTTTATCAAATTTTATGTCTCAAAAAGGTTATTACATATGTGCACTTAAATTTAGTCAGCGAAAATCTTAGTTTTGAGTTACCATAAACTAATTAGTAAAAATTCATATAGGTTTTTTAATTTTTTTAACTTAATATAAATTATATACCAATTTAAAAATTAATTTTATAAAATTTATTAATGTAAAAAAAAATTATATACTAATAATTTTATTAATCTTTATAATAATATCTCATTTAGTTTATATATTGATTAACTATTTTATATTTTTAAAATTAGTTTTTATTTAGTAATTTTCTTGTGTTGTTATTGGTCTGATTTTAAGGTAGGATACTTTCAATCACTTGTGATTTATTTAGATTAGGGAGGAAAATTGAGAAAGTGGATTTGAGAGAGTAATTAAGAAGTTAAATATAATTTTCAACTGGTAAGGTTTTTTTAATTCTTTTTTTGTTTGTTTTGATAATTATTTATCTTCTTCCTTTTTTTTTGGATTTGTCATCATTTTGATAGGGTTAATTGAAAAAAATATCATCAATATGAAAAGAAACTATATAAACATTTTGTCCTATATCTTTATATTTGAAGTTGTTCTCTTATTTGAGATGAAAGTTATTTTAGAGCAATGAATTCCAGGTAAGCAAAACTATTATATTTGTGATAATATTTTAAGGTAGATTATTTAGATGTGATGGTGACTCTGTCATAATATATTGATTCCTATATAAAGATTGTTTTGTTTGAAAATAATTTAAAAGTTTAAAATTGAATGAGAATATTATTTGCATTTTTGGTTAATATATGATTGTTTAGAGTGTTTTGAATTTAATACTCTTGTTCATATATTATAGCTTAGATTATGTGTGTTAAAGTTAAGAGTTTTTTAAACTAAATTTTAAATGAATTAAATCAATAAGGTTAGTTTCCTATAAATTTTTATATTTTAGTTTATAAGTTTAATGTATACGGAAAATAAATATTGAGAATTATCAATGTTCAATTAAAATAAGTAAATGATGATATTTGAGCAAAAATTGTGGTTCTATCCATTATTTTGAATTTGTTTCAAAGTTATATTTGTTAAACTAATTTTAGGTATAATTCTAAAAATCAAATTTGGTTCTCTGAAGTTTATTTTCTGATACTTTTCCTCAAATAAATAAATTCTGCTCAAGTAAAAACAAAGTATAAACTTAATATTGGCTCTTAACCTTATTTTTTTCTCAAACTAATCATTATTTGCCCAAGTGAACTAAATTTATTATTTACAACTTTTATTTTTATAAATTATATAATGCTTTATAGTATTTTGTAATTTAATTTTTCACGTTGTCTTAAGATTATAATGGTTAATTTTGTTTAGTAAAACATATCAATTTATTTAAATTAAAAATCCTGAAATAGACGGCATAAGAAAGTCATTAATGGTAAATATTTCATATTAACAATGAGATTATTTTTTTATATTATTCAATTATAAAAAACTTTCACAAAATAAATTCAACTTTGTCAATTTAAATTAATGTTATGTTAAAATTAATTATTCTATTTAGGATAAAAATTTAAAATAGAAATTCATAAAATGATTAATCCTAAAAATACTATATTAATAAAAATAAAAATAAAAATATCCCGTGAATGTTAAAAACGGTTGCTTCAAACCTTATAATAGTTACTATTTTACAATGGAATATTCATTTATATAAGTATTTTTCTTAACAATTTGTAACCTTAAACCTATTTTGTTTTACTTCATTCTTATACTTCATACCACTCCGAATATCCAGGCAGATCTGGAAGGCAAGGCCCAATGTGGCAAGATTTGGTCCTATATATATATATATATAATTTTTAAAATATAGAATATGAAAAAAAGATATATATATATATATATATATATAATAATTAAAAATTATATAAATAGATAATAAAAATCGATTTATGTGTATAGAGATGTTTTAGATTTTTTCGAAGTATAAAGATGTTTTTTAATGGCGGGTTAAAAATGATTTATTTTTTATTTTTATAATTATAATAAAAGTTTATACAATAAATTTGAGATTTAGAAAATTAATATATTTTTTTTTTTTAAAATTATGTTAGAATTGTGTTAGAATTATCATAAATCTAATAAATATTTTTTGGATTGGATATTTCACCGATACATGTGTCCTACAAGGGTCGTATAAATATTGATATATAATACGTGTGTTCGATCATTTAAGAATGTTTCAACCTCATAATTTTACTGTTACTGTAACACTGTTATCAGAATTAAATTTGTTTAATCCATTCAATTGAGAATCAGTCTAATATATATTTTAAACTTTTCTAAATAAATTTAATTTGAATCGATATAAAACTGACTAGGGCGGTAAAAATTGATGGTATAAAAGGTTTAATCAATTGGTTCTAAAAATATATTTTCTTTTGTTCTAATTAGCTTTTTTAAACAACCATAAAATTTTAATATATAACTTACTTTTGTCATATGTATGACTTATCATATTTTAAATAAATATTAAATTTTAATTTTATAAGTTTATATGTATTAATTTTATATTAATACTACTTTGTATTCCGTATTATCATGTTAAAAAATAAAATGATAATATTTTACTAAAACTAGTTAAATCTCAATTAAATCTTTGAACTTTAATTTGTATCTTTACCTACTTAGTGACCAATCTGATTTTAGACAATATATCTCATAATTTTGTTTCTCTTTTGCATTGTGAGATTGCTGATGTGAGTTTTGTCAGGTTGTCATTGTATATATGAGACTTTAAACGTCTTCTTTTAACAATTGTTTGGAGACAAGTTATATCCATGTTTGTGGTAGAAGAGGAGACAAATAAGATACAATGTTTTTTTCATTTTTTTTACTATCTCAATGATACTCGTTCAAATAATATGTATTTTCATAAAAGAAACTAAATCATTTTATTACAAAATTTAGCCTATTAAAATTAGAAATTGATGAGGCATTTTGAACGGCAGGTATTTATTTTTCAATCCCCAAATTTTCCTTTTTTCCATACAATGGTGATTGGACAGTATTGATGGTGTAATGGTGACAAAAGTGACAGCACCAGATTGCAAGGTGGGGGCAGAAAAAGATATTGTTATTTTAAGAAAAGACATTTTTTAAGATTTTGAAAACAGTCCTACAAAACTTTTTTTCTCAATTCCTTGTACTCATCAAGCTCGCATCTATAGCGCACCTTTTGTCAAAATTTTAATGTAAAGTAAAGAGAAACAGCTCCTTTCACCCTGTATAAACTGAAAGCTGTACCACTAATACATCGAAACTCGTTGTAATGATAAAGAAAAACTATTTAACATAACAAAACAGGAGAGCAAACATGTAATAACGGAGAGACATTTGTTATATATTATACTGCATGAAGCAAATCTGAACTCTACAGCGAAAATTGAAACTCTCAGTTGGGAGGACGTTAGAAAACTCGAGACAAATTGGAAGAACGAGTTAAAATAAGAACGCAGAGACAGTCACAAATAGAAACAACCCCATGCTTTATATTCACAAAATTGAGCATCTTCAGTGAAAAGGGCACACTACCTTCTGCAAGAGTTTATAGGAAGCGAAGAACACAAGCTTATTACAAGACTATTGTCTAGGAATTACAGAGAAAATTGAAACCCTCTAAACTAAAAACACTGTCACCCACTTACAAAGTACAAACAAAGATTTGAAGGGAACAAAACCAAAAAAAAAAAAAGAACTAGGAAATATTAAGAAAAAAAATGGTATTTACAACTTTACGTGTCAACATATGTTGCAGTATCCAAAGGTATAACAGTATCTGGAAAATCTGTTCTTGGGCCAGCAAGGGAGTAATATGCAAGAATATGGGCCGGATGCTCAACAACTACAGGCTCTTCCTGTTGATTATTAACAAAGACGCGTCTAGAAGGAATCAACTCAATGTTCCAATAGGGGCGAGCCATTGCCAAAAGATCACGCCCAGAAGGAGATGCTCCATACCCTTGAACCCATAGGTACCTCAGAGAAGTTAGTTGAGTTGCAGCAACAGCTAGTGCATACTCACTAAAAAAGGAACATCCCCTCATTTCAAACTTCTGAAGACTGGGGCAGCCCTTAGAGAATTTCAAAAGCCCTTCATCAGTCTCTCCTACATACCCTAGAAGCATCCATCTCACGTTGGGGCTGTATTGTCCTATGTAACCCAATCCCACATCGGTCAAGCCCCCAGGTCTCAGATACAGAGCAAATCTTCTGAGCTTATCACAACCCCTCAGTAAAGCCCTCACTCCGTCGTCAAGTGGCAAATCAGTTATTTTCTCTTCACGGTCTAGCAAGACAAGGCGAAAATCACAAAGTTTTTTCAAGTGAGTACCAATGTGTTCTAAAGATGCATTTGAAATGTCGGATACATAAACGGCCAAATATTCAAGCTCTGGACAGCCATGTGACAAAGCAATTAGTCCTCTTTGTGAAACCACACCTTCTTCATCCTCCATTCCTTGATCATCATCACCTCTTTCAATCCGAAGCCTTTTAAGCTTCCTACAACAGCGAGCAAGCACTTCTAATCCTCTGTCTCCAATTACGTTCCTTGACTGCCCATAAGGAACAGTTATTAATTGATCATCAATATTTCAAATGGTGTTCTATTAGTTCAATATAAACTACTGTCTCTAGGTAATATCCACCATTTGATTGATTTTACAATTTCAGGTGCACTTTAATCTCTGTATCTATTTCATTCATTTTATTATTTTTACAATATCATGTGTGCTTTAATCTATGTCAAGCGTTTGGCCTTCTGGGCTATACTTTTAAATCAAGCATTTATAAAACATCAATAGGTAGATTGGTAAATGTGGAAAAGGCTAGATCAAAGAAATTAAGACAAGCCAAAATATTAATAAATCATCGCAAATATAATGAGAATGTTCTTGAATTGAAACTTACCTCAAGTACTTCCAAGTTAGGGCACCTTTGGATTAACGTACAGTGGTCCTCTGTATCCAGCATTGCATACAAAAGATCCAATTTTTTCAGTAAGGCTGCATAAGGGAACACTATGGGCATTTCATTCTTTGTAATATATGTCAAACCCAAACGACTTAATTTTGCTGGCAATGATATAGCAGCGTACTTCTCTGATTCCTCATTGTAGGAACCTCCACAAAATTCTTCTAGAGCAGATGCATGTCGAAAGAAGTTCACCAAATCCAATACTTCACAATCAGTAATTTTCACTGAGCTTAAGTTGGGGCAATTTCTGGCTATAAGTTCAAGGTCCTGGATTCTGACATTGGCAATATCAGTCAAGTAAAAATTTAGTGTCTCTAGAACTGTATTATTCAAAGCAAGCTGATGGAGCCAGTCACCATCATCATCAACAAGCGAGCTTTCCTCTAAAAACAAGATTCTCAAATTCCTGCCAAAAAGAAAATGTCACTGTCAGAGCCCCACGAATTTATAATAACAGGCATACGTTCCATACTTGAAAAATCAATGTCTAGCCACAGGTGACCCTTCCTCCTAAAAAAAGTACATTTAGTTTGAATGACTAATTCAATGGATAAAATAGAAGTAAAGTGAACGACTGAGGTTTATTAGATCCCCTATAACATTTCTTACTTATATTGCTGTCTATTACATGAAAAAGGTATTAACACTTTTTTTGTGTTGAATGATTTTGTTAGTCATTACTCTAAAAGAAATACTGAAAGAATTAAAACGTGATTTTTTTTATTAAAAAGTCTAAAAATTTATGTTAATTATACATTAGTTCCCAATAAAAAAAAATTATTTTAATGATCCTTTAACTATTACTCTCGAGATTTATGATTATCAAAACTACATTTTCAATATACTGAATGCATGTTTCTTTATTTAATACTTTCTAGAAATTTTATAGAGATAAAAAAAGTGAAAAAATTATACTGGTAAAGTAAATATTCATTATATTAGAACTAATGAAATCATTAATTTCCTTTCTTTCTCAATAACATATTTCTATTTTTATATTCTTTACATGAATGCTTAGCAAAGCCAAAACATTAGTAAGAGAATTTTATTTAATAAGTATTGATAGGAGAATATTGTAACATATAATGTTTCTCTATTTCATAATTGAGATAAAAGCACCAAAAAATATAATTACAATAAAAGAAAATCACAAGCTAAATAATGTAATTAATGAGTGCAAAAAGAGTATAGACTTAGAATTAAACACAACTAGGAAAATGAGGCAAGTTCTTGGTAGTAAAATCAGAATAAACAAGTTACAAAGACTATTACATCTAATTGCAATAAAAGAAAATTACAACCTAGATAATGTAATTAATGAGTGCAAAAGAATATAGACTAGGAATTAAACACAACTTGGAAAATGAGGCAAGTTGTTGGTTGTAAAATCAGAATAAGCAAATTACAAACACAATTATATCTAATTATAATAAAAGAAAATCACAACCTGAATAATGTAGTTAATGAGTGCAAAAGAGTATAGACTTGGAATTAAACACAACTTGGAAAATGTGGCAAGTTATTGGTGGTAAAATCAGAATAAACAAGTTACAAACATAATTATAGTATTACAATTAGATAGGAAAAACACTTTTCATTTAATAGGGATTAGAAGTTGAATTATATGCCATGAACCTTATGCGTGTTATGTCCAGACTAAAAGAAAGGAAGAACACAAGTTTAATTCTATTTCACAATATTATAGTTATGTATTTCAAAGCACTTCGCCAACTATCTTCCTCATAGGTTATAAGTTATTGATTTTCCTGGTTTTAATAAGTTAAAGGAATTCCATATCCTTCATGATCTTTTTCTTTTTCTTTTTATATGAATTCCATCTTCCTTAGACTAGCTCATCAATTATCAATTAATAATGGTTATATGAACATGTTAGAAACTCCAGCAGCATTAAATGAGCCAATTCATTTCAAGTTCATAAAAGATGGACCAACTCTCAGATCTCCTCACCAATAACAAATAATACAGTAAAATGGCACATAGCATCTTAGGAAAAAGGATAGGAAAAACAAATCTTCTTCCCAAACAATATGTGAACTGCAGAATAAGTTAGAGGATTTGCAAAACCAACTACAACACCACCACGTGTCATTACAAAGAAGGATAAAGAATTTATAAAACCAAGAAATATCTCAATTATTAAAACACCTGACGTTACCAATTAAAACATTGTCCATCTTGATACACAACTTAATTATGTCATTATTCTTGTTCTTTGTTCATATAGGGTTTCTTAAAATATGTTAAATTGCATTGATAAACTTCTTATCAGAGTTTAATTTCTATTTAAAATCTAAAATACAGACAACCAAGTAGAAATTTATCAACCTATTGAAAATCATCACTAATATGATTTTTAAATATATAAAAAATCAACAAATTTACTAAAAACTTATGTTTGAATGTTGTAAATAGGTTGGTATGATTTTAATCAACAAACATTCCGTATATAGAAACTTATCATAGACTTACACACTGAAGTAATTGTCCCAAAAAAACATCAAAATTACCAATATTTATTCAATTTTTAGTATTTCCATGAATCCACCAAACTTGATAAATAGAGTAAACAGAGTTAAAGGTTATAAATTGGTAGTATCTAGTAGAAGTATTTCTTCAAGTTCAAATAATTTTCAGTTTTTTTAAGGGCCCGATCCAGAATAATGCAACATTAAATGAAAACACAAACTCTCAAGCGTGAAACTGCTCCACGAATCATAAGCATGAACAATCCTGATTTTCAGAAGTAGTATACTAAATAACACAAAAGTAATGAAACCAGAAAAAAACAGAACTAGTTCACCCCATATTTGGACGACAAGCAGCAAAACACAGTAAAGAAGAAAAGAAAAGGAAAATCACCTGCAAAAGCGACCAATAAAATAAAGGCCATTGGTGGAGAATCCGGAGCACTTATCGAGCTTGAGCGCCTGAAGTACGTGACCGCGTGAGCAAGCGAGAACCTGAAGATCGGAATCCGTCACAATCATGCGGCGAAAGTGAAGTGACTTCAAGCAATCAAAGTACTGAGAGATCTCTTTAACCCACGGTGTAACGAAACCTCCCCAATCCTCTGGTATGAGGTTGAACATTGCTGCCCGGGGCTTCCCCTTCAGGTTCAGGGACTCTAGGTGCGGGAACCGCCTCCGGAGGCGGTCCGGTGTGGTGGTGTAGCAGAGCGCAATCGTAACGTGCTTCCGCGTGAGCGAGTCGAGCTCGTACCACCGGTGACACACCTGCGACACCGCGTCCCGGTCCTTGGGGTCGTGGATGTACGGCATCACACAGTCCAGCACCACGTCCGACAACTTAGTAGCAGTTGCCATCCGGCTGGAGTCCCGATCCTCCATGGCTGCGGCGCCTCCGGTTTAGTAGATCTCAAGTTCCCGATCGGTCCGGTTCAGGTTAGAAAAAGTGGGCAGGGATTGTGAAAAAAGAGGAATAACAGAATAGGAAAGGAGGAATAACAGAAGAGGAAGATTCGGCAGTGCGATGAACGATGAAGATAAGAGGAATCAGGAATTTGACACTGAGAACGAGCCAATCGCATCGGAACCGTACCGCGGAACCAGCCAATCGAAGAGGAAGAAAGAAAGAGGGTAAGGGGAAGACATAGCAGAAGGGTGAACGAGGGGACGGTAGAGATTGGGTGGATGTGGGAGTATCGGACGGTGACAGTTGTAACAGTTTGTGAGAAGGGGATTGGATCGGTCCTATTATATGAGAAGAGAGAAGGAAAAATAAAAAACCAAAAGTAGGGGTCAGAATTTGAGTACACTTGTTTTTATTATCATTGTTTTGTAACTAAAGTGGAGGAAGCAGAGGTGAGGATGATGGGTGAGAGACTGAGAGACCAAGGTAGAAACTATAAACCCACCAAAACGACAAAACTTGCCCTCTCACTTCCCAATAATGTAAAACCAAATTCTTCAAAAACATATTATTTTCACAACCATCTTTTCTTTTTTTATTCTTACAACTGTGTTTTGTTTATTTTTATTTTCATTTTTAATTTAGATTTTGTGTCTTAGATAGGAATGCTTGTAGGGGAATATTATAAAAATATGTTGGAGCGGCTGTTTGGTCTGATAAATGATGCTGCACTCAAAACTAACTCAATTTTAACAAAATGATTACATCTAGTGGTTGTCATGGAAGATTATTTTTTATTCATCACACCTTGGTGACAAAATGTTTAGTTAGTCAAGAAATCCTTTTCATTACAAATTAAATATAACAAAAAATCACTTCCATTCACATTTACTTCTTTCATACGAGTTTAGATCGGTACTTTCATGTGCCAAATAGTAATTATACCTAACAAATATACTATGACTAATATTGGTGCAAGTTCTGAATTTATTTTTAAACAGCGACTTGTTTTAGGTTCTATTGAGATTCTGTCTGAAATATAAAAAAAAACATCATGATTTGAAATTATAATGTGGGTCTAACATGCATTTACCAAATTACCATGAGTATTATATTATTCTGGATGAGTAAATAGCCATTAAGAAACGAACAAAAAATGAAAAGAAATGGGTATTATTATAAAAAAAAAACATAGATCATCTTATAAAATTTAAGAAAAAAAAATATTGTATCATGTTTTTGTCCGTTATTAAAACAAGTATGATAGGAAGGAACAGCTCTTAAAAATTTGTCATGTACAACATATCCTAGCAAACATCTGTTCCCCACCACATTTGCTACTGTTGGAAACACCATTTTCTCTACTCTCCTGTGTCATGAGTCCAAATCCAAACTTGAAGGGTTGACGGAAAATCATTTCAGATTCATCAAACAATAAATGCTAATTTTGTATCTTTCCTATTCAAATTATATTTTAAAATACTAATGCCTTTTACCTATAGTTAATATTAATGATGTTGATTGTTAAATTTAAATAAATTTGATTTAGAAATTATAAATATATATATATTATTTTTTATATGATAGTTGAATGGTTATATCATCTTTACATATTTTATAAAATACAATTTTGAATACTTATTTTGGATGAACACGAGTAACCTTTAAAACATTATATATTTAATATAAAGAATAAACAATATATTTTATATGTGAAAATTATTATTTTTCTTCTAAATAAAATAATTATCTTAACACCACTTTTTACAATGATTATCCAAAAACCTATTCTTATTATGATTTATAACAGCAATAAAATTTACTTGTAATTAGTTATTAAAATGATTAATTTCTGCAACTATCTTAAAGGTATCTTCATTCTCACTTTAACCCTTATTTTAATGAAATGTATCTTGATAATCACTCAAATCCTTACTTTAATCAAATGAAAAAAGGTTTTCATCACAAAAACACATGCTTTAATGATTTGTTTAACGTGTTAAATACATATTTAAGGTTAAGTCATGACTAATAATTAATGAAAATTGATTCAATGTATCTACCATTGGGCTATTAAGAATAGGCAGTCAAAATTAATTTAGAGTTGTTAACATATGTGAATGAACTGGTGCAAAAATTAATATTTTTTTTAATTAGTGAGGTCTACTTTATTTTATTATTATTATATCAAATAACTTATTAATTGTGGTCTAGCCTAATTCTTATTTTAAAATATCCTTATTAACGTACCGTTTGCCAAAATGATATTTACAAATTAACATTTTATAAACTAATTTTAGTTATGGAACAATTAATTTTATCTTTTCTTTTATTTTCTTTCTTAAAACTAACGGAAAGTTAGCATATGCGTATTAAAATATTATAATTTTTTAAAATATAAAAAATAAATATTTTTATAAGAACAGGAGTTAAAGAGTTCTACTGTTATTATTGAATAAAAGAGTTATAGAGTTATTTTTTAGTTAAAGAGTTAAACGATAACTTTAAAATTAAGAAATCTTGTTTGGTACGTAATACATTTTATTAAATGATGATACAATTATTTTAATCAAGTAAAAATTAATATAAATAGTGTGTTATGCCACTTTTATCTAAAGCCCTGGTTGTATAATACAATAATATTCCTTCTTCTCTTAAGACATTTTAAAACATGAGGAGCCCAGTGGAATTTTTCTGAAAAGTAATGGAAAAGGCAACAAGAATAAATGGATCTGTTTATGATTTGAGATTTGATGCAATAAAATGGAATTGATTCCGTTAAAGGAAAATTCTGGATCAAGTTATTTTTTTCACGTGCATGAATTTTTACCACTGATGCATACTTTCATGTCAATCAAATATTAACAAAAATTTAAATAATAAAATGGGTGGTAAGGATAAACTGCACACATTTTTTAAGGAATAGTACATGGATTGATTTCAATTCAAGAAAGAAAAATGATTTTTCAACACTCCCCTCTTTGCTCCAGATTACACCTTGCATTACACCTTGCTGAGGTGGCTATGAAGCTGACATGGTAAGGGACATTTTTGTCAAATGAAATAGCACGGGATTTTGTTTTCAAAAAAACCCTATTGAGTGGTGCAGTGGGGAAAAAGAAGAAGTTTGAGAAAAAACTTGAGAATTGCACCGCAAAAACGTTGAATCCTAAGAAGGTGAGGACGGTGCAGCGGAGTGTGGCGGAGTCCGAAAATGTTTTTATTTGGCAAAATCGCTCAACCCTAGTGGAGTGTGGGTGAATTTCGTTTCAGAAACCGCTGAACCCTAGTGGAGTTTGGGTGTTGGTCAAACGCGGTTTGGGAGTTTGTGAGTGCGAAGCGGTTGCGGACGAAGTGCGAAGAGGTTGTGGACGGTTGCGAAGAGGTTAGTGAATTTTTTTTGTGATAGTTTTTTTACGCAAATTGAAGTGTCAAAATATCGGTACTCTTCAAGAAAATCTTATTAAAAAGACACACATATTTATAAGAGTTACATGCATAAAAAAAGTTAAAAGATATTAAAAACATTTTTTGTAATTTTCTTATAAATAAAAATATAGAAAATATATACATTCTTTTAATAGAATGAAATATCACACTAACTTTTAAAAATAAAGGTATTGATTAAATAAATATGTGTTAACTAGACAAAACCTAATATTTTTATATTCCAAACGAGAATCTAAGTTATCTCATTTTCATCTTCTAAGTTATCTCATACAAGAATAAAACAAATTCAGCTAACAAACTTGTGAAATGAATGAAAGTAATTCCAAGTTTTTTTCTCCATTTGTAAGCTGGAGTCTCCTTTCAAAAAAAAAAAATATCTTGAGTCTTTTAAATTCAATTTCTTATGAGAGTGGCGTGTTTTTCTCCTCCTACCTCTTCCATCTTTTAATTTTTTTATATGCTTTTAAATTCAAATCACTTTATTAATCCCATTGAAAATATTCTAAGAGCTTGATTTGTTCTTTTTTGCTTACAATTCTGGAGACATATCCTAATGATTTCTATGAGTTTCATGAGAAGAATTTCTTCTAATGGATTAATTTTTTTTATTCCTATTGTTTGTTATTCACAAAATTCATAATCTAAATGGCATAAAATCATATTAGCTTTCATTGAAAATGTTTTTACTAGATGATTTAAGAAACTAAACAGAATAACATTCTTCATCCTCATAACTTTTTACTTACTAGCCTTATCAATATATAGTGAAGACTCTTTTAATTATTATTATTTTGTTTTATTTGAATAATTTAAGTATTCATATTTTAATTTATTGTAAATTTGTGATTAATTTATTGAATTTATAATGTCGACAAATGGATTATCCATATTTTATTATTTAGTGAGCTTCCATAAAGAAATGTATTAAGTGTGAAAATTTATGAAAGTTTTTACGAATTAGCTTGCAATTTGAAAGTGAATTGAGTCTTGTAACTCAGATTAACATATCTTATCACATAATTTGTTTTACCTCTATCAAGTGTTAAAAAAGACCATAAGATAAGCACATAATCTCTATAATCTCTAGATTATAAATTCAACACATTGTATTTAAAAAATATCTATTGTTTATGTGATGATGTGATGTTGTAGGTTTAGGCATTAGAGAATGTCTTGTGATAATTGGTGTTTGTAGGTTTTAGTATGAGTTAAATAAAAAATTAATTGATTTATATAAATGAATATATGTGCTTGATATAAATATTATAAGTATTTATGAAAATGTGTTTGATGAAATAAATCATTATTATTTTTTTTATTATGAAAGTTTTTTAGTTACTACGAAACCTTGTGTAGTTGTTTAGATTATTTGTTTTAATGATGAATATAAATATCTAGAAAAAGAAAATTAATTTTTTCTCAATATAAAGTATATATAATAGATAAATATATCAATTTTTGGAGTATTACAATATTTTTATGTAATACTTTATATATTTATTTAAAACTAATAATATTTTATATTTTTAAATTCAAAACAATAAAAATGGTGAAAAGTTTAAACTTGGAAAAAATATGAATAAAATTGATGGTACAATAGAAAGAAGAGAAAGCAAACCAAAAGAAGTATGACAAAAAATTCTATATAAAAGGATTAAAATCTATTTTTATAATTTACAGGAAAACGGTGTTTATTTGATCTGTGAACTCTTTTTTTTATACCTAAACATCATTTCAAAAGTTGAATTATGTAAAAGTTCAAAAATAATGTTAATAAATATTAGTATTATTAGTGTTATATTTATATAGGACATAAAAAATAAAAATAAAATAAAAAAACAATTGATATTAATAGAGTAATTACAACTGATAAAATAATTATAAATAATAAGATAATTATAATTAAAAATTTAAAATATTAATTGATAAAATAATTATAATTAATAAGATAATTATAATTAAAAATCTAAAATATTATATTTGATACTTTTATAATCTAATCTAATAATAAACAAATATCAAATATATGTATCATACTTTTTGAAGAACCCTCATAATGAGTTTTATTTTCCTTTTTGTGCAGTCATCACTTTGAATACTGCATTTGGAATTTTGGATGACTTTTCATATTGAATTTCTAATAATAATTAGAAACAAATATCAAATATTAAATATTAGTAAAAAGTTAGAAATATTTTTAAATAAAAAAAATAGAAAAACGTAGAAGCTCTTGGAGAAAGATAACAAAAGAAGTGCAGTGATGAACAATTAAAATTAAAATAAACTAATTGAATATAGTTAAGAGACATCCATAGCTTATGATTAAAAATAAGTAAACAATATAAACTAAATAAGTTACTTTTTTATAAGATAAATTAATAAACGGTTTAGATTATTATTATTAGAAATCAATCTTTACATGTAATTAATTTTTTATCAATGCTTTAAATTGAAAAGTTTAAATGTATGACAGTTAAAAATTTATTAGGATTGAATACAGGATTATTTAATACTTTTTTCTTTGTACACTATTTGATGAACTTTCATTTCCAAGGAGAAACGTGTCACAAACAACAGAGTCACGTATGGCAGTGCATTTATTTCTTCATAAAAACCAATAAGATGATGTCGTTGACATGTGAGACATGCAGGATGTGATACATGAACTTAGTATAACTAAAAATAACAAATTTATATTCATTATAATTTTTTATTAATATAATTTAGTTTATTGATTTCAATTAATTAAAATATACATTTTTCATAAAATTTGATATCATAAAAATAAATAACTAAAAATATAATTATGGTTAAATATAAAATATTTTAAAAATAATATTTATTAATGATTTTTTTTATGTACATCACTATTACTTCTTTAGTTAATGCATTCGACACTTTGATCTCATCTTTATCTTTTCCAGCAAAGATCAAGTTGTGCACCTTTGTGACAGTTCTTCAACCATCCTTTAGAGTTTTGTTTTGGGAATAAATATTTTAGTCGATCAAATTGATGTGTCCTATTTAGAAGTTTTTAGTTGTGTAATATTTGAGATAAATACTTTATATTTTTATTTTGTGGTTAAAATTGAATTTATGGTTAATTGTGAGGATTTCAATCACAAACAATATATAAATGTTTTCATGAAAAATATTAATTATTGAATTATAATTATTAGTTATTGATATTTTATTTTTGAAAAAAAAATCAAAATTAAAGTAGATTTTTTCAATTATCAATGAGAGTAAATATTTTAAAATTTTTAATACCTATATTATATTTCAAAGCAATAGAGATTTTTATAGAGCTTGTGCCCTTGTCCTAAGAGCTTGGTTCCTTTGTCTAGAAAGCTTTCACAAGTTTCTTAAATCCCATTGCTTGTTTGAGAGAGGTTTTGTGTTTGAACATTAAAAAATAAAATTGAAAAATGTATAAACTACCATTACCATGCATCATATAAAGAACGAAGAATCTATTAAGTAGGATTTTGTTTAACTTAATAATCGATTACCATGTATACCATGCAGAAGGAAGAATCGATTATGAAGTTCTGCTAATATTAAAAATCAAATATCATGGATATTATACACAAGCTAGAATTGATTATCATCTGTCATTGATGTTGAAAATCGATTATTATGTTAATAACCATAACTGTTGGCTCAATTCCTGGATCTGCTTTACACACAAAATGTCCACTTTTGGTAACATCTTCTCACATCTGTTTCAAAAACATACACTTTATTATGTAGTTGAGTTTAAAATAATTGGATTTCATTTTATTTTCATCAATCATATACACATGCTAAGTGTAGAAATTTAATATTTGATTACAAACTACGAGTCCTTACTTAAAACAAAAATGCAAAACATTAAAGATTTTGATGGTACAAAAATCCTATAACATTTCATAAACTTTACAACTCACTGCATAGAGTTGGATAATAAGTTGTTGATAAGATTGTAAGTGTTACAATCTATTGCAGTATTCTTTAGTCCCTATGACTAATATATGAAGTAGCTAGGGGTATAATTATTCACTATTTATGTCGTAAGATTACTTTATATAATAGACCACCCAAGACCCCTTTATTAATGTTAGGATATAGTAATTAAGCCAATAAAAAACTAGAGCACCTAGGATGTGCGTATGTATTGGTGGTGGTTGGGCCCTTTGTGATTGTTTGGTGCACCATAACAAAGGAATAACGGTAAGTCTTTGAGGTACGAGAACTTTTAGAGGATGAAGATGTAGTTTGAACAAAAAAATGAATCAAACCCGAAAGTCCGTGAAACAAGAGATGATAAATTTGAATCTTTGGCTCATTCTCAGTAATAGACTCAAGTAACACCTTATATAGTATGTGGGGTTATTTGAGTTAGCACCAACGAAGTTTTGTTGCTTAAGATCCCTCAATGGAGCACACTCATATTGGTATGTCAAATTAGTGAGTTAAATCTTGAAGATGATCTCTTGCATGTAGTGGCAATTGGAATAAAATTTGAGGGAGAGTTAACCATCAATGACATTCTTTTACAATCATATTAGATGTAAGTGGTGATTAATGAAGCTTAAAATGTTGTTGTTCGAGCATTTGTGTCCAATATGGAGGTTTAATTAGTGGAGAAGATATATTGGATACATTCTGGCATGACCATGACATTTGATCAAGGAAATTTCAATGTGAAGAAAGATATTCACTCGTCAATGTTGCATTAACTTTGTTTCATTTTTTCGGTTGGTTGACAAGAGACACAGGTTGTACCTCATGGTAGGAGACAACCCATTAGTGATGATGATGGCAACATGACAAAAGTTGAATATAATTCTATATCTCATCTTTTAACCGTATTATCATCATAAGGAATGAAACTTTGTAACTACAGTGCAATGATAGAGTTTTCAGAGTGGATAATTACATTCTCCCACCGTATATTTCTCTATCAGGTGCATTAGATATCATTGCAGGAACTTCTATATTCAACATTTTTTTAACACAATTATAAACAATATAAATTATGATTTTATTTAATTATGTTCCTAATATTTTAACAATTATGTTTAATGTATTTATTTCATCCATTTAGGTAAATGGACAAATTATGTACCGATAAACGAAAAACAAAGGTATACAGTCTCAATTAATTCATAAATATAGGATGATTGTGGTAGAGACCAAATAATACTCCAACACAACACATGATTGAAATGACTTAAAAAATATATTTTTAGGGTGATAGCTCTATAACCGACTTATAACGAAGACGATCGGTTTTAGAATAATATTCCCAAACATGACGCTATTTTGACACGGGTCAGGGGATTCTAAATTAATTAGTCTTAATGGCTCAATTAAGGTAGAATCATGACCATAATCAGGCTCTATCAATATATACCATAGAGAACAAAGGGGAAGATAATCTTTTACACATTAGTTGAGGGTACACTCACTCTCGACTATCTTGAGTGTTTTGGCCAGAAGGTTGCCTACTCCTTTATCCTTTTGTCTAAAACAATATATGTTTAACTTCATATGTAGATTGATTAGTTTTCAATAATTTATTACTTTGTAGTAATGCTATTTATATCACTAATTAATTAATTTTTGTCATCGTATTGTATATTCCATTAGGAATTAATTGTCATGATAATTGGGACTAATTTTTGTGTGATTTCATTCATTAAACTCCAAACCTAACAATGAAATGAAAAACTTATTAAAAAGGTAAGATTTAAATTTTTTTAAAGCACATTTGATTTTAAATTAAATTACTCACTTATAATAATATTTCATTTAATTAATGTTATGATTAATATCAATATTTTAAGTAGAAAGGTCATGCAATACATTTTTCTTAAGGTAATTGATCATTTAGATGCATATATTGATTAGTTGATTTGTTAGCTTTGAAATAGTTTTATCTTATTTGATTCTCGTTTTAGTATAATAGGTAAGATAATTTATTTGGATGTGACCATTACATCTTGTATAGGAAGATGATCATTATTACAAGTATTATTAAGTCTTAAACAATAATAATATACACTGTATATAAAAAGGTCATATACACTATATATAGAACTGTAAAAATTGATCTATCCATACAAAAAAAATTTATGATATAATAATGTCTAAAATTTAAATTTAATATTCAACAACAAGATGAATTATGAACAATATTATACATCTTGATCTTTGCATCTTTTTATTAATATTTCTCATATCCATAACATATATAATTAAAATATATAATATTAAAAAATATAAAAAAGTTCATAACAATATGAAATTAACAACTCTAATTAAAGCAAAAAAAAAAATAGCAACATAAGAATTGAAAACACAAAATTTTAACATAAAAATAAAAAAGTAAACTCATTAACCTACAAGTCAATCCGACCTTAATCAATATACATATAAAATCAAATTAGTAAAAACTAAAACAAAAAAATTAACATAAAAGAATAAATTGATGAAATCATTAGCCTGAATCAACTTCACGTTGACCTATATAAACATCAGGTCAAACAAGTGAGAAAAAATAATTTACTTTTATTTAAATAACCATTTTTTAAAAATGGGATGATCTAAATCATAAAGTAGTATGTGTTGGACCGTGACTCCAATGGGAGAAAATACACTTGTATCATAAAAATTACTATAGCTATCTCCAAGGAACACTAATCATGGATTGCGCCAGCATCTAATTAGAACTATATTTGTTGTACTTGTTACTTCAATTGCTTTTGATGGCCCATAAACAACCACTATTGACACGGTCAGGTTATAAATTGTTAGTTGAGATTAGTTAGTTAGTTTCCATTATTTATAGTTATTTAAATATATTTTTGTTTAATTCTCATCCTATCATTATGGTCCTTTTATATTAATAACATATATGCAAGCTACTTTTATAATTCCTCTTATGTTCTTTAAATATTAGGATGGGTGAATAGATAGGAAAAGATTTCGTTGACATAAAAAAATAAAATACATACACTTGACATTCTATTATAATAATATAATAATATTTTAAATTAAAAAATAAATTAAATATAATTAAAATATTAATTTATCGGTATGTGAAGTAAATGTTTAGTACATATAATGTTAACATATCATTACCTTACCTGAATGGTTACATATTTTAAATACAAATCTCTAAATAATTTATAGTCTCATATTTTTACTTAATTTAAAGTGAAATGTAAGTCGTCAAATAAGATAATCTGTTAGAATAAAATTTAACATTAATTCATCATAATTATTTTTTTGAATTTAATATTGTTCTGATATCAAGTTCAATAGATAATATAGTTAGAGTCATCACTGCATTTAAAAGTATTGTCTTTGGAGATCGGTGTTTCATTATGATTTTGTTCTTAAAAGATGTCTCGATAGATTAATGCAGAAATGTGTATTTATACTGTTATTAATCTCGACTCCCGATCGATGTGAAATTATATTTATATACGGAAAAAAATAAATAAATATATATATATATATATATTTATTTATTTATTGGGTTTCATCTTATTAAGAAAATATGTTAGAATTAATCATTGTTACTATTTTCAAAACTCTGATGTAAATTGTGTATAAATTATTCTTAACTTCAATTTCTAAACCACGTACAACTTTTGAGCGTGATCAAACATATCCTTAATGTTACATCAATTGTGTTAAAAATCTAATCATATCTTTCTAAACTAGTAAAGTCTACTTTATGTGCAATATTTGTAGCTTGATTATGAACTAAAATATTTTTTTAATTACGGTAGTTCTCTCTGGGGTCCGCCACAAAATCCATGGATTTGTCAATAAGATCCTCCACCGCTAAATTAATAAGGATTAATTATCATTAGTAAAAATATTTGATGGACTATTTGACATTTAATTAGAAAGATTATTTCATTATAATTCGTTTGGTTTCAATTAGTATGATGTGTTTTTTATTGTTAAATCTTCTGTCACTTTTGTCGTCGGTCAATTAATTCTTTTTACAACGATGTAAATTTTAGTGTGCAGTTTTGGTTCTAAGTTATTTTCTTAATTTATATTTTTATATGGTAGTCATGATCAATAAAAATTTGTTTAAATCATAGTTAAAGCGAGGATAAACAATTATTAAAAGTGATCCATTTTAAATCATATTTGTCATTCATAAAAGTATCAAATAGTAATAAATCTTTTTTATTGAAATATTTTTTATTTTTTCTAAACTTTATCTATTCGATTTCAACAGGTTCATGATATAGGATTTGTAACATATTTCATATAGAGAACATTAAATGTTTACACCAATAACATCAAACATGAAAATAAAAGGAGACCTAATAGTGAACATGAAATAAAAGGAAACGATAGACTCAATTAATCCCGTTTAAAAATATGTACTAATATACAGTGATATTATATTTTAAAAAAAAAATTCAATTTCACAATAGGTATGCTTATGTTTGCATCCACTGTATATTCATCTAATAATGTTACTTTTAACTTTTTATCCGTTAATTAATATTTATTCTTCTTAATATATAGCAATACAAATATACCAAGGAATAAGTTTCCTCCTAGAAAGAAAGCCCAAGTTAAGTTCGAATATTTAAATATAAGGCAAACGAGGTTGGAAAAAGTGAAATAAAATTAGTAGGTAATTACATGAATATTTTACAGCAGAATTGTCATACAATTTCTATTTAAAAGACAAAGAGAGTAACAAATATTTTAAATATCTCAAAATTTGAATAAAAAATAAATCAGGATTATTTTCATTATTTTTTTAGTGGTTAACATATAATAAACAAAATTAGGATGACGAGAGAGTTTAATTATAAAAAATTGAAAATTTAATAACTTACATGCCTTAACATCATGGCGTATCTAGAGCGGGCTATCGTGGGCCCATGCATGGGCCCATTCCTAGATCCACTTGTGAGTTAGTTGGGCTAATGATTTATAAACTTGCTGAATTTTATCACCTATTTTGTTTTATGCTTAGATATTTAAAATAAAAGTTATTTTATTCCAATCTTGACTTCCACAAACGTACATCACAAATTCTTCATATAATAATAGTTATTAGATTTTATGAACAATTCAAATCTTGCACGATTAATTAGTCATATCGTATTCTCCTATTTTTAGTAATCACGATTTAATAATATGTAATCAAAGTATTACTATTGAATCTCATAACTTCAAACCTTTGTGAGAATTCTTTATTTGATTGCTTCCTTCCGATAGCGGGTGACACGATAGGTCCAACACAAACACTCGTTAGGATAAGCTCGAAATGTTTATGATACCATATTACAAAATGAACTTTAAGTCTAACTCAACCCCATAAAACCAGTTCAATGAAGTAAGGTTAGCTTCCACTTATATATTATGAAAGATTCTAATATCTAATTGATGTGAGATCTTAACAACAATATGTGATCTCCAATGGATATGATGATAAAAAAAACAGGAACAACATGCGACAATATTGTTGAATCTCCAAGGCTTTCAGCGTAACTCATTTTGGCGCATTCCATTGCAGAAGGATATAGAAGGTTAGGAGACAAAAACCTCACTTTTCCACGACCATAGTGTGCAGTTTGGCTCCATCCAACACCATTCATTCGGACACACTAACTCAACACAATCAATGACACTTGTCAAGATTCTTTTCATAGGTCACAGTATCAAATACGACACTTTTTGTCCTCTTTTTGTTTTTTGAAAAAAAAATAGAGAGAAAAAGTAGCAAAGAGAAAAACTTGTTCTCTGCTACCCACATCAATCTTTTTACCTTGGATGGGCGAGATTGAGTTGTGTTTTGAGTCATCTTAATTAAAGAGAATAAATTTAATAAAAAAACTACCCTTTGAAATCAAATTCACCAAGTCTACTGATTACTAAAAAAATTATCTTAAGTAAAAGTACATTATTCACAACCGTTAGAAAAACTTTAAAGAATAACAAATCTCTACAAATTAGAACTCAATTACAAAAAATGAAAATAATATAATTTTTAACTTTTCATAACGGTATGCAACAAGAAAAGATATATTAACAAAGTATCTAATTAGTTTACTTCATATGGCTGTCCAGCATTTTCATATTCTACACCTTATTGGAAGTGAGATATTTTAAAGGTTTTACTCATTAAATATATGACTTGCTTTTGAGTTTTTGCAATGCTACACCTCTTAAAAATGAAAATGGAATTAAATAACACCTTACATACATGATTGTATACTGAATTATGGAGAAGGCTCATATGGTCAAATAGTTGAATAGTCAAGGCTAAATTACTATTTTAATTTAAATATAGTTGATAAATTTATAATTAATCGTAATTAAGTCAGGTTAGTAGTAAATTATAATTAAGGCATGATTGGACTCTTCACTAGACTCACGAGCAAGTCCATAATAGTTGAGGCTCATCTAAAGGTATAAGTACTAGAGGAGACTCAACGTCAAAGGTAATTTTTCACTCTTAACTCACATGCATATTGTACTTGGACTAATTTGATTGTCAGAGTGTCTTTACATTTCCCCTTACTCATCTCATCTCGAAGAAAGGAAGAAACAACCGAAGATCACCACACCTGAAGGCCATAAAGATTGAAAGATGAAGATAGAAGGAGTCACTCTAAGAGAAATCCAACCTTGTAAAGAAAAGTGAGAATGATTAAAAATAATTATTTAATAAAATGATGAAATTAAATATTTTATAATTATTCTTATATATCTTTGAGACAAGTTTGATGAACAATGAACATAGATGATGAATATGCACATCCATGAAAGAAAAGTGTCTCCAAGTGCTAGGTGCCCTTTGGTTTAAAGCATGTGGTCCTCCATGCAGAGGACTCCAAGATCCAACTTGTGCCAAGTGTGGTCTTTGAACCGGATTCAGACATTAAAACCTGTGCCGTGCTTATCCAAATTTGGTCGAAATAAGTCCTTCTTTGGCGGGGCTACCATTCTTTTGTCCATTCAATTTGTGCTGAAACATCGTTTCCTTCGGAATTAGAGATAAATCAACAATTATGTCATGTTCTTGCATTTCTCTCAAATTTCCCTACAGATTGCTCAGACCATTATTACTTATGCTGTCTCCTCACATGCAGGGAGTGACCACTAATGGGTTGTGATATCGTTACAATAACAGGTGACCTAATGGCTAATAAATTTCTGTTAGTACAAATTTTATATTACTATTATATTATATTAAAAATTATTAATATTTAAATCAATCTTCTACAAAATTAATTTATAAAATAAGATTTTTATCACTAATAAACTATCAAATATTTTTATTTTTAATTGATAAATTATTAGATGTTTTTATATCGAATCAATATGATTTTCTTTGTTATAAAAACCTTATCTGAGGGGATGCAACCATGCGTTGTCCCTTAACTTCATTTATAAAGTCTTTCTCTCCTAGAAAACAAAGAAGTTTTAAAAAAAATGCTTTATATTCCACTAATATTGGAGTAATAACGTTGTTAAAAAAATTATATTAGTCTATAATCAATATTTAAGATATTTATGTGCATTATATTTATGGTTCATTTTGCAATAAGGTAGATTCTGTTACATTGACCAAGAATGTAAAATATGCATATATAACCAACATGTTATATATGTGGTTTAAAAAATAACCATATAATAAAAGATAATAAAATAAAAAATAATATTAGTTAGTTATTGTAACATCCCGAAAAATAACATATAACTATTACAATACTTGTTCTACATATTTTTATACAAGTTTAGAGTTTTTTAAAATATTCCTAATACACGATTAGGACATATAGAAATACAAATATTTACAATATAAGTTTCAAAATTAACACCCTAAAGCTCTTTAGATCCTCAGACACCTATAGGATCATCTGCTTGTATACATAGTACAGTCATCGCAGTTCAAACACAGTAAGAAAATTAAGGGTAAGCTAATGCAAAGAAAATCCATAACATAATTCATGGAAATAGAACCAATTTTGACTAATAATTTATAAACATTTCTTTAAATGATTTCATGTAAAATTTCAATACCAATTTCATCATTCATATAAACCACACATGGATCTATTTTCAATCACAATCATTAGATTTCATTTCAATCTCACTTCGTCTTCCGGAAGACTCATTAAATATGCCCCTACCAGAGACTAACACCTGATCCAAAGATTACCAGCGAATCCAATAGAAAGGATCAGGATAAGTTCAAACATCCAATACCGAGGGTCTACAATGGGACCTGGTGTGTATGAACTCCCTCTCAACTTCTCACCACCTAATATCTTAGTCTACATGACTTATATCATCAGTGAAGCTAGATGATCTCCGTTAAACATAGACTTTTCATACTTAAAGTACCATCAAATAACAACTCATACATTATCCCAAATGTATGACATCAATTTCATACAATTTTCATCATTCATATATAATACATATCATTCAATCAGAACATTTTAAAAATTTATACCATTCAA
>Ga0123342_1001699_pt1 | contig 37062 bp, 23 predicted proteins | sample Turbeawhitnodule_FD_89960 | JGI IMG/M metagenome (GOLD analysis project Ga0123342, IMG submission 89960) | Root nodule microbial communities of legume samples collected from Mexico - Turtle bean Mexico white nodule | ecosystem: Host-associated > Plants > Roots > Nodule | place: Mexico: Nepantla...
AAAACCGTCATAAAAAAACTGGCTGCCGTTTCCCTTGGCCTCTTTCTCTTCCACCCGGTCCGCACCACCCCCCCACCACCCCAGGGTTACTTTTTTTTGACCTTTTTTTTTTTTAAAAAAAAAAAAACTGAATATCTATACCTATATATATATATAATTATATATAAGGAGAATTTTTTTTTACATAAATTTTTTCTTATTTTAATATATTATTTTAATTTATTAAATTACAGTTTTTATATAGAAACTAATTTCTCTATTTTTCTTAAAATATATTTTTTATTTTAATTCAAAAAACACAGCAATAGAAAGAAAACATATATATTTATCAAATAAAATAAATTTCATTTTCAATCATTTTCTCCACTTCTTTTCAAATAAATGAAAAAAAAACTTGAAGAAAAAGAAAAACTCAAATCAAAATTATATAACATTGACTTATACAAAATTATTTCTGTTATGTAAACTAAATTTCTATCATTCAAGATTATTAAATATTATTTTTAATATGTATATTAAATTTCTGTCGTGGGAAAAGATAAGCTGAAGAAAAAATGTGGATAGATCGACCAGTATATATGAAAAAAATAAGTAGTTTTATTCATTTTTAATAAACGAATCCTATTATTTTTTAAAATAAGTTATTACTTTAAATTTTACTTATTTCAAATTTATCTATAAAAAGACTGTTAAAGGTTAATTAACTGTGAGGTAGCAATCATTCTCAACGCAGTTGAGTTGAGTTTCTAATAAAAAAACATACCAACACAATTAACTGGCTAATACCAATTAATAACTAACTCAATTATAAACTAACAGTTACCCCTCCATTATTTTCCATGAGCTCTTACTGCACTTTTATAATTTCTTATGGCAGCAGCTCCATATTTTGTAAAAAATATCTGAATTTTACAATTTTAAATTAAATTTTGTATACTAAATTTTATAATTTGAAATACAAAATTTACATTTCAAAATACAAATTTATATTTTGTATAAGTTTAAAAGTTATTTTCTTATCCAGAAAACATTTTTCAAATTTAATAATTTGAAAATGATAAATTAGATTTTTCAGAAAAAGTATAGAAATGCAGGAAGAAGTTATAGAGGTACAGAAGCATTTGTTACATTATTCCATTTTGGGTTTACTATTTCCACCACTCTTTTACTTCTTCTCACTACGATTTTTTTTTTCACAAGAGTGTTTTATATAAAAATTAACTCACCTATCACGGGGCAGGTAAAAAAAAGGAAATAATACAATAAGAAGTAAGATAAAAGTATTGATATTTTTTTTGTCAATTTTAAAAATAGTAAAAAATATTAAATAATTTTACGTTATTTGGAAGAGTTTAAAGATTCGGATTTGGAAAGGGTTTTAAGTTTCATTTGTTGTTTATTTTTTGCATTATTTAATTGAAATCATATTTGATAAAAGAAAACTACCAAAGGCCAATGAGAAACATTAATTCAAATATTATACTTCACTCATAACAGTGGAGTCAATTTTAGGGAATACGATCCGACACCCATATTTTTGTCTCCTATAAATAATTAATTTAACAAGTCAGATTAAATTTTTGGAATGTGTGATTTTTTACCCCTTTTACCACCAATGCAACCTTATTTCTCCTTATATTGTAGACAATATATAAAGGCATAGTCTTAGAAACCAATTTTACAAAATCCCAATATATACATTACAAATGAAACTTCAGATTAGGTCTTTCGGCAAAAGAATTTAATTACTATATACAGAAAATTACACCATTATTTTAAAAGTCATCATGACAATTTATGATTAAATATTAATGTAAAAACCTTATATACAGTACATGGACCCATTAGTTATGCATGCTTTATAACTGATGTGGATAAATAATGATTCTCACCAGTGTTTTATCTAATTTACACCATAAAAACTAATTGAACTCTATCAAAATCTTTCCTAATTTTGTCAGCTGTATAAAAACTAATGGTTCCTACGTTAATTCACGCCATCTTTAACCTATTAAGTCCAGTCCTCAAATCAAATGCAGGCGACAAGAAACTAAAAATGAGATTTTCACATTTAGATGGATTAAAAATGACCTAGATGACACAATAAAAATCAATTGAATCAATTTAATGACCAATGATTGTCTACTATGTTTAGCTATCGTTGAATGCAAAGAAATGGAGAAAGACTTCGAAGTTCAATACGTTTCTTAGCTGCTCTTCTGAAAGGCTTTCGATTTTGCCACCTTAGACATTCTATCCCACTCGGATACCTACACTCACTATCTTGATCACATGTGAGATTGGGCACATCTCTCTTCTGTTTCTTTCTAGGGTTTGAATGCCTGGGAGACGGGGTTTTAGGCTCCTCAAATTTACCACTAGTTAATCTGCAAAGCATAGAAGATAATCAATAAAAAAATACCAAAAAATAATTGCAAAATGATAGCCCCTGGCAGAAATACATGATAGAACCATTCTTTCAGACATTCTATGGTGATGCAACACAATGTATTTTTCTGCTGATAAAATGGAGTTGACAACTAATAATCTTTTTAAAATGCTGGCTAGAAGATAATATTTTAAAATTTTCAAGCAATCCCAAAGTGAATATAAAAACTGCTCTCAAACTAATTTGGAGACGAATACAATAAACAGACCTGTCATGGTTTGGAAGTAATCCTTCTGTACATGGGGTACACGCGGGACAAATGTAGACCTCTCTTGTGCATGGCAGTTTCATGCAATCAAAGTGATACCACTCATTACAATGGCAACATGCAATCATCCTTTCTGGATCGAAGGGCTTTCGACAAATGCAGTAAAGCATGCATCGTGCCCTTAACATCTATTGTGAACAAAAATCAATACTTGATTATAATCTTAACAAAATCATGATGTAAATAAAAATGTCTCAATTTTAACAAATAAAGAAGTGACCAATCTCTTACCCTTAGTTCCTCATTCGCATCAACAGGCAACTTTTCACCTTCCACTACAAGTTCAAGAACTTTATCCAGGCTGAGTGCCCCAGAATCCGATGCCACCTGTTCATATTTAAAATTAAAAGTCAGCCAGTGTAAAAAAGGACAGATAAAAATCACCAAAGGAAAAAAAAAAAAACCTTTTTGGCTAGTTCTGCCCACTGCAAACCTAAGGTATTCACTTGTGTAATTTTCAACATATAGTGATCTTCAGGTGATATGCCCATAGCAAGTCCCTGTCAAGCACTTGGACATTTCAGTACGTTCAAAGTTGTTTATATTGGCAATAAATTTTATAAAAGCAGAAAAGTGAATAAGTTCTAAAATAAAACAGGGGGCAGGCATATCTTGGTTTTTCAGTGCACGCCAAAAAAAATATAAACCTAGGCAATAATAGCACATACCTCCTTCAGATGCTTCTGAATATGCTGGATAGTGGGCTTTGGTACACCATTTAATAATCTATTGACTTGAACTTTCCACGAGTTTTTTGCTAAAGTCAGCTCAAGGTCACAAATATCGTTCTGATCATAGACAACAGCCACATTGCAAGCCTGTATGTAATAAGCAAATTAACTCAATTATAACAATCATGCTCCAGTTAAGTGAAATAATACAGGAAATAGACAGATAAAAATAAATAAATAAATACATGCCTTTACAGCAGTGGCCAATTTTTCAGAGATGACGCAAATATCTTGACCAACATTAGCAGATGCAAGGATTACAATTTCTTTCAAGAAAGATTTGCATGAAAGGGCTTTCTCAACAAGTTCACTCAAAACATCTCTTTCATCAATCCTGTACATACAACATACACAAGATAGACAAATTACAAGATAATAAAAAATCTACAGTGAGGATAGTTAAAGGTAGAGGAAACATGAGGTACATGATGGAATCCATGTGCCGAAACTGCACAACACACCTGAATTATCTAGACCAAAGAAATACACTTATCCTAATCACTTTAATTGCATGATTTTGTTGGTCTATACAACGAACCTAGAATCTATTTACAAATTTTCCAACATATATGAAGAAGGTCCAAGACTCCTATAGAATACCACCTCCTAAACAATATAGAAAATAAGAGAGAACAAAGAAAGAAACTGCAGAAATATATGTCGTTTCATAAAAAACGTACTATAAATATACAAAAGTCATAATGTCTATTTTGTATCTATACAAAATATCAGCATTTGAAAATCCAAGAAAAAATAATGTCATTATACATGCTGTACATAATCATTTAATGTGAACCACATTACCATAAACAGAAATTTTCCGCATCAGACATGAGTTCAGTAAGAACTTTCAATTCAACACGCTTCTTCTCAAACCTCTGCATAAAGCAAAAGAATAGATGTACAAATAAGTTTCTGAAAGAATGAGACACAAGCTGACTACTGCTAAGATGACACGATATCCTACCAGGAGAGCACCTCCATTATGATAACAAAATTCACCCCTTAGAATTTCACAATATGGGCACTGGTAGTTTTCAACGGCCACGTCTTTTTCTGTTAGTCCAACACATTGCAGATGATAGCTGTCCATATGAAAGATATTGATGCACCAAACAAATTAATCAGTGTTTTCTTAACAATGAAACAAATTAACATAAGTATGGAAACAACAAATTTTTCAGACTGAATGACAATTATTTCCTTAATCAGAAAAGCAACGTTTGAATGACAATTATTTCCTTAATAAAAAAAGCAACATTGTAGAGAGTATATCTTGAGTTTTTGACAGAACCAGTGATGAAAAGAGAGGAAGATCTTGTCAGAATGACAATAGGGCAGGTTAAGTGATTACTTGGAATTAAAGAACAAAGTTATTGGACACAAAACAGTTTCATACTTTTTGGAACATGGCAGTGGAATTGTAGTCCATAGGTCACAGGTGATGGTAAGGTAACATTCTGATACCATGTTCAAAATCAGTGGTTTTGGGTAAAGAGGAAGGAAGGCAAATGAATGAAAATGAAACACTAACTGATATTAACTAAAAAGTATTACAATGTGTTGATATGTACATAAAACCAATAGCATGAACTCGTATTCTCGTATTATACTAATCCTAATAGTAGATAGTTAGGGAAACAAATCCTAGAGGATAATCTAAGACATGATGAGATATTTCCTTATCAACACTGTTCCACTTACATGAAGATTATAAGCTATGAAAAATGTTACTTGTATAACAAACAATAAAACAATTTGTAAAATGAAGAAAGAGAAATTTGAAACATTATTAATGATATGGAGAGTAATAGACCCAAAATTTGACATTGTACAATTTATTGAACGAAATTGTTGTATTGTATGTATATCAAGTCTCATAAGCTATTGCCTGATATATTATTCAGAGCTATGGAACTCCTATTTTTAGAAACAAGAAAAGATGTACTTTACCAGTCCATACAAGTGGAACAAGTAAGAAATTCCTGATCTTCAGAATCATCAAAGCAGCAGATACATAGGTTTGGTTCCTTCAGATTTTGCAATTTGTCATACATAAAGATCGATCTATCTAGGGTCTGTTTCATCTGAAAATATAAACCAATGTCCTGAGTATGTGATACGTGAATGGATCATGCAAAAAAAAAATGGCTAAATCAAAACCTTCTCCAGTGCATGAAGTAGCAAATTTTCATTTTGGAATAAAGTTCCTAGTTTATCCATGCATGTGCTCTTCCAATTTTCCACCTTCTTAACTTCAGATAAAACCAAATCCAGTTCAGAGCAACTAAAGGCAATGGTATCTCCATATTCCTGGAAGTAAGCAAATAACGTCAGAGCTGTGCAAGTGAACACTGATATGTCAAGTCGTAAAATAAAACAAACTGGTAAAGACTCCACAACTAGCGTGAAAGCTTTAAGCTTTTTCAATAATAATATTCATAACTAATGAACAAATAAACTTGATACTACATGCAAACTAAGAATATGCACATAATTAAAATAAATTGAAAGAAAATACTTAAAAAAAATGGTGCTGCAAAATATAATGTACAAGCTACAAAGGAAATAAAAACAAACCTTAAGGCTAAAAGTAAATCTACAATTAGAAAAATGAAGAAAGTAAACCACCGCACATACAATTCGTCTAAAATATAAGGAATATCCCGACCACAGTGATCAGTACTTTTTTTACAAACGATACAGAAGCTTAGACGTACAAAAAGAGAATCATAGTTTTGTAGTGGCACCTAAGTCAATCAATTGATCAATAATCACACATAAAGGCCACCCACAACACACCCAGAAAATATACCTTGAGCTGCAATATTGAAGACCAAGATCGTTCTCTAAGACTTAGACCAAAAAATTGGCACACTTGCTCTTGCCACAACCTAAACAGAAATAAAATACAGTTAAGCATATCAAATATTTAAACGAAAAAAATTTGGAAAAGCAACAGTCTTCATCCACTCCGTCCCAGTGTTCTACGTGATTAAGCAATATATTCTTTACCGAGATTATGCATACAGAGAGACAGACATAGTTCAAAAAGTAATATTGAAAGGTATAGACTCAAATTGGAAATGGCAATAACTACAATACAAGGTTATAAAAGCATTCAGAAGTGCAAAAGTAATATCTGAATATTTAATTGAAACATTAATGAAGAGGGAAGACAATAAAAATTACAAGAATAGAACAGATCAACATAAAAACCACATAAAGGTAAATTGTCATTTAGAAGACTAGAAACAAATCAAACTAACATAAATGATACTCTTGATTTTACAACAAACAAATTAGACTTACTTATGTTTTCCAATGGCCTCTTCAAGTTGAATATTTACTGCTGTAAAGGTCATATTAATAGTCTGCAGAAAAAAAATTTGTAGATGTAAGCTGTATGTGCCAAAACAATTTTTTCCAACCACTGTGAGAAAAAGCTTGAACGTTTTCACCCCAACTTTTCTCTCTCTTCAAAGTTCCATAAATCAATGTCTTTTATCAATCAGAAATTTTGTTAATGATTTGAAAAAAGATGAGGTCGTAAATTTAATTAAATAATTAAAACCATACACTAACATAAAATTAGTTGAGAGAGATAACAACCACTCTATGTTCTATGGAAAAAGACATTTTATGACAAGATAAGAATATAGCTGGGGAAAAGGAGAGAAAAAAAAGACTTGAAACCAGAAGGAAGTGAAAAATAAAATATTGAGAAAACAACAGAAAGTTGTTCAGTCTGTGTAAGTAAAGGAATCATACACTAAAATGAAATTAGATCAGATAACAACCACTTTATTTTCTATGGGAAAAGACACTATATAACATGACAAGACTACAGCTTGGGGAAGGATAAAACAAAAGACAACGAAATCAAAAGGAAGTAAAAAATATTGAGAATACAACACAGTTGTTCAGTTGTGTTATTCAGTCTCCGTGTATCAGTAATAAGAAGGAACCCCTTTGAAACAGTAATGCACATAACAGCACTCAATCCAATTCAAAGGCATTTAAGAGCAAACATTTTAGTTTTGAAGATGTGACTACGAGAACATTCTACTCCAACCAAATACACAAAATAACCTAAACCGAACAGAACATAAAATTTAGCCTTTTTATTAAAAATATTAGGGAAAAGTAAAACTAGAAAGAGGATAGGATATTCCCAGAACAGGAGTTGAAAAACGAGGAAAAGAAAGCTTCAAGAGTACACCAAAGGCTGACAAGTCTCTGTCTATAAGAAATGGAAATTCCCCCGAACCAATCATGAGGAAGATACCATATACATAGGTATGTCCTAAAGCAAAAATCTACCAAGCCCCGGCACAGGGGGTCTGATTTGTAAGCATGATTCAAAAACCAACCTAAAAACTAAAAACCAATTTTCTCTTTTGACATTATTTCACAACCTCTGTACTATTTCCTTTTTCTTCTAAAATAAGGGTTTTAAATACCTATAAAACGATACTCTATTCATTTCACTCAAGTTTACCTTTACAAATTATATATAAATTTCTACACAAACAAGAATATGGCCACTTTATTTAATAAATCAAACAAAACAAGTAATCACTTATTAAAATAACAAAATACACTAAGCAGAAAATTACATAACCTAGTACCTTATAATCAGTAAGAATAGCTTGTACGTCAGTCAACTTGCGTCTTCTAGAATTACAAGGACGAGAAATCGCCTCTAATGCCTTCCTAAGCCATTCAAGCCCACCTATCAATAGTTTCAACAGAGCCCCAGAAACAGATGAATGAGAAAGACCTTCTGCAACCTCCAAAACGTCCTACATGATCAGCAAGCATCTCTAATCAACAACAAAGGAAATTAAACAAGATTAATCCTTAGCAAGCTCCATTAAAAAGGCCATGTTCTTTACTCCCAAACAGTTGCCAAACACCTGATCTTTTATCCCAAATCAAGTTTTATTTATGCCCATGTAAAGAAAAGGGAAAATAAGAATTGACAAAGAAAAATATTGGTGAAAAAAAATTATTAACACAGTAAAAATTTCATGTGTAGTTGAATAGCAATAAGAAAATAATTAGCAGAAGCATGTACATGTTGAAGGCAGCAGTCAAGCACTAAAAGGGTGGAGTAAGAAACCATATGATTATACATTTGTGAAAATGCATGACTATAACAGAAACTGTCACTAGAGAGAAATAGTAACCTCTAAAGAAGGAGAGCAATTGGAGAAAGACAAGGCCCTTTTGCACCATTGCAGCGTAGAACTAGATGCTTGAAGTTTTGAAATCTCATTGAAGTCAAAACCAAGCGATATACCGGATTCTGTGGTGGATTGGATTCTTACAATCAAATCTTCCACTTTACACATTAAACCGCTGTCTATTTCATGCAGAGAGTTTTCCAGTTCAAATAAGCACTGGGCATCATTTAGTACAGAACATGCTTCATGCTCCCATGTTCTGCAGTTCTTCAAAACCAATTCAAGCATCCCTCTTTCTTTAAATGATACTTTAAGATGCTTCGATTGAGAAACCAACATCTAGAAGTAGACAATCAAATTGTCATATTCATAATGATTATGTTTTCAGTAAACTTAAATCAACATAACAAACAGAACAAAATAAGAACCTGTAAGTCCTCAACATTCTGTGAAGAATCTGAAGCCCGCATAGAAGAGACGAAATACGGTTTAGAATTCTTTAACCAGGAATTAGCTCCTGATAATGCATCCTTGACATCATTAAGTGAAGGAAGAATAACAAATATGTTCTCTGAAGCTCTGTAAAAGAAAGATCGAAAGCAAACTTACCATTAGCCAAAATAATTGTAAATTGGATAAAATCTTGTTATTAGTAGGGTCCATTTGTTCTCTTTCCTAATTTCCGTACTCCCCTCTTTATATTACTTTCCCTATTTCTTTGAATATGTTTAGTCACTTAGCCTATAAAACTTGCATTACATACACACTGAATATATTCAATTCCTTTTTTTTTCAAGTTCTCTTCAAGTATAATCTTATTGAAACTATAAACATAAAACAACTCCAGCATTGTTGAACCTGATCATGCCCTCAAAGTCCGAAATAGAAGCCTCATGTGAAAGCATCTCTTTAGCCCTTTCCTCCCAAGGAATGGCAACAGTAAGCATGCAAGATAAATTGACAAATTGTTTCTCTCCCTCAATTTGAAGCCTGAAAATCAATAACAAAACCAAATGGTTGAAACTAGAAATAAATAAAAACCTAATGTGCCAGTTCAGATTAGGAAAGGGAGTTTAAAATTACATGGTGGCCTCCTTCAACAGTTGCTGGATGAATTCCAAAGGCATCTTAAAATCATGTGCCTGTACCAATTTCACATAATTTCAATCAGATTTCATAGATAAAAGAACTGCCTGGGCCTTTAACATGGCAATTTATTAGCCCCTGCTTACTAAGAAACCTTTTATTTTTTCATATTAAAAAAAGACAGGGAGAGGCATGAAAAAACAGTATTAGAATGATTAAATATAAAAGCTTACCTTCACAGCCTTTTCCCGGCAGTTAGCTTTCTTCAGCTCAATCTCAACCAATGGCAACTCATCAACTGAGAAATATAAATCAAACCTTGAGGCAGAGTAAACTAACAAGAAAATAAATAAATCCATGGGTCTTGAAAATGAAAATCTTAACCAATATAACGCTGCAACATTCCCGAATACCTTGAATTTTCAAAGATAAACCAGCTTCAAAAATACTATTCAATTCATCAACTGCATTATGCTGATCTTCCTGCATGTGAACTCTCCCTAAAACATCATTAAAGTGGGAAACCCATGAAACGGTATCCAAATGGTATTGCCTTAGAAGCTTGAGCTCTGGTACATCAACTGCAAAATTTTCCCATTCCTTAAGCAGCAAACCAACATTCTGCAAGGTTCCTTAGTTAATTAAGCTATGTCTTTTAACCATCATACAAAAACAAAAAGAGATGAAAAAAACTCAAAGCAAACCTTGAGATTCATAGGTCCTTCTAACATATCATGACATTGAGCACTACAAGATTCAGCTTGATTTAGTAGATTCTGAAGCAAATTTATCTCCGGGAGTTGAACTTGAAGATCCAAAAACTATTGAAAGCATGAATTTCATATTATATTCTGTAAGTAACTTGAGTAATGCACATGCATGTTGTGTCTGTGTATGACATATTACTCACATAAATGTGAAACACCTAATTTAAAAATGAATGACTTATCCAGATAATTAAATTTAAAAACCACTTCAACCAAAACAAGTCAAAGTGGCTGGTTAAATTATTTTCCTCTGTTATTGATAACTGCCACACATGAACTTTATGTTTGCAGGAGCAAGGCTTGAGAAATTAACAAAGCCTGTGTAGTTTCCAGGGTTCTCATTACCTCCGCTTTTAGTTTATAAAGAACATCAACATGTAGTGTAGCAGGCTGTCTTGCTGAGAGGCACTTTCTGACACTATCCAGCCATGCCTGACGAGTCTCACAGAAATAATGTTAGCAACATGAAAAATAAAACACTGCATAAATCAACAAGAGCCAGCAGTACATCAAAATTGAACAGTAGCTCAAGCACAAAAATTGGGGCAGTTAAAAACATGAGCCAATCTTTGTACCTAGGATAGAGATGGACTCACAAATAAAACAAGATGAATAAAAATCAGGTGAACTCTTTCCACAACAACTATTAGCTCTCTATATTTTGAAGATAAAATTATTTTAAATTTGTGTTTTAGTACACGGTATTTTTTAGGGTTTACTCACATTTAAAGATTAGAAGGTGATGTTGATCACTTTTGTCCCTTTGTTTTTACATTTTGCAAGTTATATTGTTTGTGGAGGTGACTTATTGTCCTCCTACACATAATTGCCACCTCTTATGCACAAGAGGGATTTTGTTGAAATCCCAAGTCAGTTTGGTGGGCCTGAGTTAGGCTCTAATTCAAAATTCTAAGAGTCACTAACTATGAATTATCTGACAGAGACTCAATCACTGTCATTTTCATACCATCAGGATGAACAAGGGATAACAGTCTTGGTAGTCTCACATTACCAGTAAAGGGCTATGGAACTTCCAGATTATTTTCATCATGAGCAAAAACTGGACCAGCAGTGATAACTTTCCAGATCAGATTCAATTCTGGGAGGGAAAGATGGACTCTTATTTAAGTTGTGACAAAACACATTTTGATAAAAAAAATATATATCCCGTAACTTAGTATATAAGAAAATTACATTTTGGAGAGAAAAGAGTTTCAAAATATAAACAATATAAATGAAAGATAACGCGTAGAACCAGCAAAGTAAAATAATGTGACAAACTATCATGTAAGGAAACATCTACCTTCGTTGAAGAAATTTTTCCTTCCAATTTCTTATTTTCTTTGACGTAGAGGGGTAAGCCACAAGCTTTGGAGTATAAAAGTTCCAACTCAGACATCTGCAAAAAATAATTTTAGTCAAATTATAATTAGCAAGACCATAAATTGTTACCAGATATAAGTGCTATCAATATAAAGTTATGCATTAAAGACGTGTGATGAGTCCAGGAGAAAGTACATTTAAACACATCGACAAAGCAGTATCAAACTCCTGAACGAACAACCTTGTTTCCTCTGCATACTCCTGCATCAATATAAATTAACCAAAAAAAGGCAGAAAAAGGCAACTACCAAAGGCATTAACAGTTTGTTAAGAAAAGCACCTTCAGTTTATGATAACAAGGCTCATTGCAAGGCACAGGACTAAATTTCAGCAACTCATCAACGAATTCTAAATGAACCTTCTTTACACTGGAGTCACGATGACACAACCATAACTCAATTTTTGTTACACAGTCTCTTATCCCTTCTGCCCATTCCTGAGCTTGAAGCAAATTCCTTACCATGTCTCGTACCTACATTTTAAAAAGAAGCAGAACTAACTAAGTCAAGTATATGACGGTGTGTATATACAAGAGTATTTAAAAAGTAATAAACAGATAGAACTCACAGAATCCATCTCAGAACCAGCCCAAAGAAATTGTTCAGCTTTCCTTAGTGCAGTAACAAATGCATCTTGCAAAAAAACATTCTGCAGAATAGTACTAGACTGCAGAAGCCACTCTGTAGCAAGTTGAGCAAAAGTAATGGAGCTACCTTTCACCTACACACATACAGGGAGTTTCAGAAGGAAATGGTAGTTTTTCTAAAATCACAAATGTATACATCAGAATTCAAGTATTATGTTAAATAATTTAATGGAAAAATAAAACATTATCACTTACAAGAGAGCAGCACAGTCAAAGATATAGAAAGGGGACATCATATATTTTGATTGCAGAGAGATAAGTAAATCCAACTATAGGAAACAATACTAGAATTTGGAAATTTTAGAGGGTTAAAAAAATATGCATTGTATATATTACCTTTTTGGTCAAAGCACTGAGACATGAAGGCTGCTTTTTCATACTTCTACACTCAGCTTTGTCCTCAGAAGTATATTTGTCCATAGAATAGGCAAAGTCATACAATTCTGCAAGTGAATGACGATAGAGAAGACGCAGTTTAACAGTTTTGCACTCACAAAGGTGTTCCCAGTGCTGCAAGAGAGAAAACTAAATTCAGTCAATAATAAAACACCACCCTAAGGGAACAAACTGAAGAAATCTGAATCTGTCAAGTGACTCCCAATCACAATAATATCAATAATACAAATATTTTCTATCACCTATAATGCCTAATCCTACTTGACACATGGATTGGGAATTTCAAGCATGTCTGTGTGCATCTTTAGAAGATGCACAGTGCTAACTTCTGTTAGAAACAAAGAGAGAGAGAGAGAGAGAGAGAGAGAGAGAGAGAGAGAGAGAGAGGAAAAGATGGGGAGAGATAAACACCATGAGGTAGATGCCAGACACTTAATACCATAAATGGTACTCAACTAACCAACTTATATCTGTCACGTAACAATACAATTCCTTTCCCTTCATTCCTTAACAGCAGAAACAGAAGTGCATAGTCCAGTTTACTTATTTTCACTTACATAAGAAAAAAACAGACAACCCATAAGCTCTTTTCCAGGGAAAGGCTGGTTTTCTGATACATTCACACTTCTCATAGGGCAGAATGTTGAAGAGAACCCACTTAACTTGAGTGGCTATCTTAAGAACTTAAAATTCCATTGGGTACATCCAATCTTAGGCTGAAACTAATAAGAAGTACTATTCAGCTATGAAAATGGATATTACATACATTCTTGGTGACATTGATGCATTGCTGGAAGATGAATTGATGATGGCAATTACATATTTACATTATTTGATCATCAATACCTCAATATCTCAATCTAATGCATTTACCTCTAGACAGACAAAAGCTGATGGCCGGCAACCACATACAACAGCAGAGAGATAGAGATATTGTTGGCATATGATGCATGCTGGATCCTACAAAACGCACCAGTAAACACAATCAGAAATATCAAAGCCATGAGTTAATCATTTTATATTACCATTGGTAAAAAAAAATCATACTTCTTCAGTTCCCACAAATTGGGGACATTTTCGAGGAGCCATGCGAGAAGACTTAATAATACCATGTTTCCAAAGTTTCTCTCTACGAGATTTTTCTTTAACTGATATTCTCAACAATTCGTTCTTCAAATAAGACGACACCCTGCCATCAACTTCACCATACTGAAAATGATGAAAATGAACATGTAAGAGAGTAAACAAGATTAATCAACAAATAAACATTTTTTATCTGAAAAACATTAGAGCACTTTCAGATTTAAAAAAGAATAATAATAAATCTTCATAAACAAGGAAATCTAGAAACAACATAAACAAGTCAAAACAATCTTAGAAGACTTTACATCAGATAACAGTTCAGACAAATTTATGTTTCATTATGGCTCAAGCAAAGTAGGTGACCACCTTGGGAGCCATCACAGTTTACAATGCCCTACCCCCTTCTTCCCCCAAAAAGGGTGCACAATACTTTTTTTCTGTAATCAGTTGCAGTTACAATACAACAAATGAACAATATGGCATCATCGATTCACAAAGCCAACCCCACATGGCAGGTAAGGCTGAGTTTTTGCTGTTATTGTTATATGATAAAAAATAATAATAAAAACATAAGTCAAGATTACTTTAGTTAGCTGGCACAGTAATGCAAATTGTGACCTTACTCACAAGATTGCATAACTGTACGACCTTCCCCAGCCTTGGCATTCTTGATCACACTCTCGACATAGTTTGATGTGATCAAGAACTCTTTTTTTTTAAATCTAAGAAATCCAACCCATTCAGTTGACCCATCGGATTAAGGCCCTGACCTCATTCATTCCACCATTCATCTCCATCTTTTTTTCTACTCCTCTGCAAACAACAGTCCCAAACCCCCTCCTTGGTTCTTCTGCTTCTAGATTCAACACTTGGTTCATTTGCTACTGGGTTCCACTACTCGTAGTTTCAGTTTGGTTTCTTTACTGTTTCCAGTTTTACTTTAAAAAGTCTTATATAATTATATAGCTCGTAATTCATATTTGTATTCCAAAATTGAACATAATAATGCAAATACAAAAGATTGTAATATATATAGTGTGGATTAATTATTACACGTGAAATGTATATATAAAAAAAATAAAAGAGAGATGGTGAATTCTAAAATCTACACTTGTCTCTAGATGAATCTCTCACATCCTTAATTTCATATTTTCTGCACACACTTCACTTAAACTTTTGGCTTTAAGCTGCCACTTTTCATCGTGATTGCAAAAGTTAAATCGACTGGGTCACTTGTTTCCACCATTCCTTCTTTGCCCGCGAGAAAAAACAAATTAAATCAGCCACCTCATTTCGTTATTGCTAAAGACAAGACAAAAATATATACTTATAATATGAACTGCCAAGGGTTTTTTGATATCTTATATCTTTAAAGGCAAGTACGTGGTAATGGGAACATCAAAAGCATTATTTATTAAACAATGTCAATTTGGTTGCCCTATTCTTTACGTGTGGATCTTCTTCTTATGGAGGCATGGACACTTTTTTCATAACCAATAACCAGCTTAAACCAAAAAAAGTGGTATTTTAGAAAGTTTACGTAACTCATTAATGCCAGTAAAAAAAGGTGAAATTAAAGGGAGAAAAGCAAAAGTTGAGAGAGCAAGGTAGTATTTAACTTGGACGTGTCAGTGGAATCATTTATGGGGACAGTAGGTCAACAAAGTGGGAGTGTCTGTGTTGCTGTAAAAGCCAATTTCACTTCAAACCAAACCAGGATCACCAATCACACCAACCAAATGCCATAGGTCAAAATCTTTCAAGATTTTGGTACAAACCCATAATGCAATAATTTGTCACCAAATATTCTCTATATCCAGACTGGAGCTTACACATATCCTTTAAGGTCTGTTTGTTTCTATGGGTTTTGTGGAGAAGAGGAGGAGAGGATATAAGTGTGAACAGTAAATTTCTTCTCTCCTTGAAATGAAGAGAACCAAAGGTAAAGCCAGCTCGGCATTGGATTTTTTTCAAAATTTGCCCTTTTTATTTTAGGGTTTCACGTTTTATTACATTTTTCATTAATAAAAAGTAGACTTCATTACAAATATTAGTTATAAAATAAATTTAACTAACACAAATATTTTAATAAAATTAAATAATAATAATAATTAATAAAATAATTTTTTAATACAAAAATATATAGTTATTTATAATAAACAAACTATATAATAATACTATTTACATTTAATACAAAAGGATTTTCTAATTAGAATTTTTAAATTTATGAATATTTAAATTATTTACTTTTATATAACAATTTACAATTTTTACATATATTCAAAAATTTACATGTAAATTGTACTTTGTTTACTACACTTGAATAAAAAATTGATACCTCAAATATTAGGGCATGTTTGGCTTGTTTTCTTGTTTTCAGTTTATATTTTCCCTTATTGTAAAAATTGCAACCATGTTTTCATTCTATTCCTTGATCTCAAAATTTGAAGACCAAATGGTGAAAACTAACAATTCTTCCACAAAATTTTGGAAAAAATAAATAAGGTGAAAAAAAGGTTGCGTTTTAGGTGCTGTTTGGTTTGAGAAAAACATTTTCTATTTTCACTTTTAATTACAAAAAAAACTGTGTTTTTCTCTTAGTTTCCTTTTTAAAAGTTTGAATTGGAAATCATGAAAAAAATTCATTATTTTCTATGTTTCCTGTTTCTCAAAAGTTTGTTCATGAAACAACTTTTTATTGATTGTACAGGATATAGAAAACAATTCAAACTTTTGAAAATGGGAAACTCAACGAAAACAATAATTTTTTTCTCAAACCAAATGCCTCTTGGTAATCATAGTGAAAACAAATAAACTGAAAAGGTAAACAAGAAAATAAACCAAACACCCTCTTAGATTTTTATCTCATCAACAAATTATTGCATTAACGAATGTAACAAAGTCATAACAATGTGCAAACCTGGGCCACTACACAAAGAAGCTCCTCATGAGATAAGACAGCAGTTTTGTGATACCGCTGATAGAGATCAGCTCCAAAAGCACCATGTGGTAGCCAGTCGGCAGGAGCAAAATTGACTGCCTCTGCACAATTTAAACCTGAGAGCACAAACAAATACAAAGTATGACACACTTCAGATTATATTTAAGCTAGCAATTTTGGATGAAGACAAAAATAAAATTGCATACCAAGATTGAAACCTCCATGGTAAGACCTCGGGAAGGTAATAACAAAATTCCCAGGCTCCTGGTAAACATCAAAAGAAAAGTAACGTGTCAGAGATTAAATATATATAAAGAAGAGAAGTAAATGACAAGCAAAAGAACACAGCTGTATTCATTTACTGAAAACATACATGGAGGACAATAAGTGTATTAGAACCTTTAAGTGTAAGAGAACCTCAACTGCAACCCACAATATTCCACCTAATTAAATTATAAGTATTATTGTGGATTACTTATTTATTTGGATATCATATCATAAGCCCCTAAATGATACCTGAAGTATACTGTAGACAGGAACTCCATTTTCTTGCAATACAGATGGGTTTAGCATAGTAACAAGCTGAAAAAGCAGATCAGGTTGTGCATCAAAAAGATCGGGAAGACTGTTTCTCATCACCTACAAGGAAGTGGATCATTTTACTATCATTGTCAATGAATTACTTAAAATTAACAAATTATGAAATGTTTGGAATCCATCATTTTATTTAAATAATCATTAAATAATAATGTTGGGTTTGTAGGGAAAGGAGGGGAGGAAATTTTCAACTGGGAGTGATAAAATGTCCTTAAAAAATAATGATGGATGATTGGAAGATTACATGATTACATTTTATTTTGAAAAATGTTCACAATTTTAAATAAAATATTAATTCAAATTATTGAAAGATTAACCCCTCCTAAAAATAACTACATCTAAAAATACCTTTAGAGAACCACTAATTTAATTGAACTACTTTATAAATATACTCCCGAAGATAAATATCAAAAAATTCAAATTTTGGATTTCAATGTGGGAGATTTAACACATGTTTAGCAGTTTACACTTATCATGACCATATTTTATATCACATGGAACCACTACATAAAATCTTGACCATATAGCTGCCCAGATTAATAATATCATTTCATGACTAATAGTTTGTTTATACAATTGACAACTTTATTTACATGTTAGGAAAAGGAGAGAAGTTTTATGGTTATCTTTGTATTCCGTATAAAATAGCACAATTTTAATGAATGAGAAAAATCCATTTGAAACTATTCCCTCTTCATAAATTCTATTCATAAAAAAATGATACTTCTTTGCCATGCACACACACCTTGTGCACCCACAGTTACAGTGTGCACGCAAGTGTTTGTGTGCTAAGACACTGGAAAATCAACACAGGTAAACAAATGGGCAGCGATGGCAAGTATGACAATAAATTTGGTGGTTCTGTGGCAAATTTTTAATCCTACACAAGTGCAAGGTTCGAAGAAGCAGCAGGAAAAAAGAGAGTCAATTAAATCACTTCTTTTAAAGAAAATATAAAAAAGTAAAAGTAATGTATAGATATAAGAGGTACCCACGACCTACCTTCTCAAAAGCACTGACTTGACTACCAGGCACACTGTACCAGCACTTTGCTTCTCCCCTAGAACAAAATAGAAATCAGAACTGAATTGCGGGAGGGGGAATAAACTGAGGCGCATAACTCTCATGAACCCAAATATATATTTAAAAAAAATTAAAGATCATAAAAACATTGCAAATGCTGGCAGTTGAGGTTCCATGACACCAAGCATAAGCAAAACTTCAGAAATGCAGTGGTAAAAAAAAACCTCAAATGCAGAAAGAAAAACAAAAGAAAAGCAGATTAAATGAAATGCAAAATTCATGAATTCTTTTGAACTACAAAAAACATTGTGAGCCAAATTTAAGTTTTCAGCAAAATACAAGGCTACAGGTTAAGTGTAGCAGAGATTTCTGAGCTTTTCTGAAAGGAAAAAAAAAATTGTTATAGTCCAAAATTATAAGAATTTCACATTAGAATGTAGAAGCCACACGAATTTAAACAATAATGATGTTTCTGCATGAGGAGAAAATTTGAAACAGACTCATTTGACTATTATAGAAAAATCATTTATTCGTTCTTCCTTTTTGGAACTAAACATCTATGTTAATTGAATGTAGGTAGTAGTTGATGATTAAATGTGTTTGGAGTGGTGGTGGGTCAATTGTAAACGATTAGGTTTCAACGGAGCCTATGAAGCAGCAATTGAATTGTTTCCAATTTTTCAAGTAAAAATATGCAGTTTTGTTGAGTCACCACCAAGCTAAACATACTATTGAGATAATTTAGAATCCTATTGACACAAAAAATTTGGCAGATTGACATTGAATTTTCTGTATGCAATAAGCCATGCTCAGAGAAAGTGTGTTTTATGGAATTGCTCTAATACCAAGCAAATGAGAACATGCTCAGGTAGAAAATTTGGAAGAATATAACTACCTGTTGGTATAAGAATATACACAGAGCACTTCTGTAGTTATGTTGATCCCATATTTTGCTAGGAAAGCTTTTGTGTTCTCAAACTGAGAATATTATCAAGCCACTAGGATTGAGCTAGTGGATAGAGGTTTGGATAATTTGACTCAGTTCACAAGTTCAAACCTCCATGATCGCTTTCATAATATTCTTGATATTGGATTTAACCAACAAGTTTATGTGGAACATCAAAGTGCACATCATTACTAACAAGTTTGCTACAGTTAAATTTTCCCTAATACGACCAAATCTTGTTCCTGTGATCGTGTTATGATCCATTGAACATGGTAGGTTCATTCTACATGGCCATAAATTATCCTACTAACATACATAAAAAAAAACATAACTCCTGAAAGAAAGGGTTCTATTATATTGAAACAAACAAGAATTGGTAGCTTGGCGCTGTTATAATGTATATTACAGAAAAGAAGATAAGTGTACAAGAGCAGCACAAATGAATAAAAGTAAGGCATACCAGTGCAGGTAATTCATTGAGTAAAAGCAGTGATCCTCAAAATGCCAGCAAAAGGATGAGAATAGCATCCCAATATATAGCCAGGGTACCATGACACCGGTGATATTGTGATGAACAGCTCGGAGCATTGAACCTTTCAACTTAGGCAGGTTATTAAGATTCCAAGGGTTAGCTGAGTATTCTTCCCATAATTTGTCATCAATTGATTCTGGTTTCTGATCAGCTACACGTGGAAAACCACTCCCATAAACAGATGTATCCAAGTCATTCCCATACATGACATCAACCTCACCAACCAATCCCTCCACAATATCCCAAAACTTTTTCTCAATTTGCACTCTTGAAACAGGCCCTGATCCAAACCATCTCCTCCTTGACATATCCGCTTTCCGTCTAAAAGCTTCCAACGAATAGTGCTTCCCGGGCACAAAACCAAAGCTGTCCCCATCAGAATTCAAGCAGTTAAAACAATACCAATTTCCCAGAGGAATTTGCTTCAATGGCGGGGAAAGACAATATGTATGCCATCCCTTATCACACCTATCACACAAAAGCATGAGCTCCCCATGCAGACCACTTTTACATTGTTCACAAATCTGATCATGCTCTTCTCCTTGCACTTTACCATCCTTCGGTTTCGAACAATCGACACTCTTGTGAACCCTCTTCGACACCAAAGGTTTCGCCCCACAATCACTCTTCTGTTCCTCATACAAGCTTTTCTTACAACTCTTTTCTGTCCCTTGATTCATCTGGTTATAAAAATTCTCGTAATCATACAAATGTTCTCGGTACAGCTGACAAAGCACATGCTTAGCGCAATCCGTAATCTTCCCACTGGACCTCACAAACCGGGCAACATCCCCCCACTTCTTCCCATCAACAACCTTATCATAACCACCATAGCGCTTCACGGCATTGAACAGCTTACACAAGTCGAGCTCCGCCCCCTCGAACACAACCCTTTTCCTGGACTTCTTGCTAGAGTGATCCTTCAAAAACCTAGAGTAGTCCAAGTCAAAGGTCTTGGAGTCACATGAAGCAGGGCGAGCCTGGAGCTTGTGAATGGCCTGAGTCTTGGTAGGGAAAGTGAAAGAGTGCAGATCCAAAGCAAAAGGGGGTTTCCAACTCTTGGGAGGCACAATCTTACAAATTCCATAAGGCTCAGCTTCTGGTCTAATCTTGTATATATACTCTAAAGGATCCTTGAATTCATCTTCAGTAGGGTAATACACAGGCCCTGCAGGAATACTCGATGATGCAACACTGAAACTAGGTCCTACCACACCTTTCTCCACGGCCCTAGGTTTTCCCTTCCCCATCTACTCTATCACCACCGCCAACCAATTCATCAATGCGAACACTTGAAAGATAACTAACTAACTAACTTACTAAGCGCCAAGCAAAAGCGAGTAGCGGAGAGAGGTTGCAGTTTGGTTTACCTTTTGGCGAAGTGCAGTGGCAGTAGCAGCAGCAGCAATAGCAGCGCAATGAAGACACGAAGATGGAGTGGAGTCTTGTCCTGTCTACAGTGCCTTTGATTTGGTTTCGTCTGATATTAAATTAATTAATAATATATAGCTTCTCTCTACTCTGCCGTATCTCACGGGAAGACTTCTTTCCAAACATAACTCCTCATCTAGATACTTTTGTTGGTTTGGTTGGGTTAGGTTATGCTCACACTCACTCGGGCCAAACATAGGCCAGGGTAACTTTTCCTGCAATTCTACATTTTTCTTTCCGCACCCCTATCTTTGAAATATCAAAATTATCTTTGATAATTTTTTATGATTCCGGAATAGAGGTTTCATAAAGCAAAAAGGTTTTCAGATGATTTAGAAAGCAAAGTGTGTTTAAAGACCATTCTAGAATATTCTTTCTGGAACACATTTTTATTATTTTCAGAATAGTGAATCTGAAATTCATAAAATGTGTTCTGTAAAGAATGTTTTGAAAATATTTTGGAAAGAATAATTTGGAAGTCATTTTAAAGGGGTAAAATGGTCTTTTTATAAAAATAATAGGATGCAGGAAGCCATTCTTTGGGAGAAACACCCCACATGTCAATGGTCTGGGCTTGGTGTTTCTTCCTGCACCACTACATTTTTAAAATTACTAAAACTAGTATTGTCATTTTTATTTGAAAAGTGACTCGGGTTTAGAGGTTTATGAAAATGAGGTTCCACGATATTTATGAATTGGTAATTTTGGAATGCATTTTTTTACTTGTGTATTGATGATTCGAAATACATTTTTTTATTCGTGAATTGGTGAATTTGAAATGTATTTTTTTTACTTATACATGGTGGATTTGATGAATTTGAAATGTATTTTTTTTACTTATACATTGTGGATGCGAAATTCACTTTCAACTTATAATGTTTAATTGTGGTTTTCAATAATTTATTAAAATTTTATGATAAAATGTTAATTTGTAGGAATATGAATATTTTAATTTATATAAAATACATGTTGTAATAAATAGATAACTCAATATCAACTTTTCTTTAAAATTCTAATTTTAAAAGTTAAGAAACTCAATTAAACATTTTATTAATAAGTTTTACCGGAATGTTGCATATGTAAGATATCAATACAGTATCAGTTAACCTATGTACCACAGACACAGACATTGATACAATACGGACATGGATACAGATATACATATAATTTCTAAAATGTAGGACACGTGGAGACGGATATATATATATATATATATATATAATTATGAATTATATAAATTGATAATAAATATTTATGTGCACAACTATGTTTTAGTTTTTTTGTAGTAGAAAGATGTTTCTCATGACTAATTCAAAAAAATTATTTTTTATTTTTATAATCATAGTAAAAATTTATACAATAAATTTGAGATTTTGAATAAAAATTATATATTTTTTCTTTTTAAAATTGTGTTAAAACCATGATAAAAAATCCAACAATTTTTTTTTAATTATACACTTCAGGGATATGTGTCCTACCAGTGTCTGTCTCATATAGATACGCAATTTAAGAGATGTATCCAAACCTCATAACACGTAAGACTATTTATTTATTTATTGAATTTAGTTTATATATATATTCAATCAACTCATTTGAAATATTCTTTATTTTTTGTGAGAATTTTGTATTTAAATTACATTTCCCCATGACTCTAAGCTATGTACCATTGGACTATTTGGGAGTAATAAATCAGACATAAATCATTTAAAAAGTAATTGATATGTCTGTAAAAAGAAATTGACCACCATTAAATAGTAAAAAACCTCAAAAAAATATCATAATAATTGGACGAAAAACACCTAATAAGACAGAAACTAAAAAATATAGATTAAAAAGTTACCGATTAGAGGAGGAGGAGGACGTGTGAGTTGTGAAGGCAAGGTGTCAAAAATAGAATAGCCAGCAGAGTAATCAAAGTCACGTGTCTGTACCATGGCACACGTGTAGCTCAATCCATAGCGTACCATTTTATATACATTGATTCCACAGAAATCTTCTTCCCAGTGAATCAACGCAGAACATCCCTGGTTTCATTCTGTTTTCCGAGCATTTCGTCTGAGGTAACTTTATTGAACTGCAATATTTGTTCCTAATGAATGCATGCATGCAAGTTAGTTTACTTAGATACCTGCTAGATCATCATTTTGAAGAGAAGAAAAGAGAATGCACAGTGCATAGATAAGTAATTTTAACTAATTTTGATGTTGAAGAACTTGATTGAGTGTATATGCATGGTGTCAGTGTTGTTGGAGTAAGCGGAATGGGATCTCTTAATCTGAAATGGACGCCAGGGTGCTTGGTTTTTGGGAAGGTGGAGTCAAGTTATGATAAGTTTAATGGCAAAGAGAGAAGAGGAGCAAGATTCAAAGGAGGGCGAAGATCTGTAATTGTTGCTACGGGGCCAGCCATAGACCAGGCTCCTGCTATTGCCCAAGAGCCCTTGACAAAAGATCATCTTATTCACTACATGGCATCTGGTTGCAAGCCCAAACAAAACTGGAGGTTAGACCTTCATATTTATCCCTTTTATTACACTTTCTATTGTAATACGGTTTGTCTTAAGGTTTTTCACACTTATATCTTGTGAAAGCTCTAATCTCTGTTGGATGTGATATTCTGGGAAAGACTCTAATCGATGATGTTGAATCTCCAACATTGTCCAATTCAACTTGAGATCTCTGAGTTGCCTAGTTTCCATTCACTAAGAGATCGACATTTTACTGATTAACATGCTTGTTTGGTTTCTCCTCAAAACACACCACTAATGTTGTACAGTATATCTTGGTGATTTACCCAGCTTGCATGTTGTGTTTGCAGAATAGGTACAGAGCACGAGAAGTTTGGGTTTGAGCGTAACACTTTGCGTTCAATTAATTACGAACAATTATCTGCTCTACTCAATGGCATTGCTGAGAGATTTGATTGGGAAAAAATAATGGAAGGTGACAACATCATAGGACTGAAAAATGTAAGTCCTACAATAGTCAATGATTCTTCTTTCTGAAATTTTGTGCCTCGTATTCTGGATTTTGGTTTTGACGTGGCTACGGGCAGAAATAGTACTTGAATATTTATTCGCAAAAATTCTATTGGGAATCTGTCCCGAGACCAATTTCAATTAAAGGGAATGTGACATTTATTTGTAAAAAACAGGACAAGCAAAACATATCATTAGAGCGTGGTGGTCAGTTTGAGCTTAGTGGTGCGCCTTTGAAAACGTTGCATCAAACTTGTGATGAGATTAATTCACATCTCTATCAGGTTAGTGTCTGCAATTTCTGTGATAAAAGAATTCTGAATTCTGAGATAGTTTAATTAATAGTTTTTATTTATTTCATTACCATGGATTGCAACATTGTAATCATTTTTAGAAGACAGTTTTTGGTCATGAGACTGAGAACTACACCTCGATTCATCTGACAGAATTGTTATTCCTTGCTTCATAGGCTAAAACTGTTGCAGATGAATTGGGAATTGGATTTTTGGGATTAGGTTATCAGCCTAAATGGAGATTGGAAGACATAATTAGAGTGCCTAAGGTAATATTTACCTGCATCGAATCTTTGAATTAAGGGTGGGATGCTAATACATTGACTTCTTCCAGGAACGGTATAACATTTTACAGAATCAGTTATGCAAATTCGGCTCGCCTGGACTTGAAATATTGATCATGACATGCTCAGTTCAGGTGAGAATTTTTATACCTCAGTTACTAGGCATATACTATTTGGCATATTTATCCCTGTTCTTATATTAAGCATCACAAATGATCCCATTAGAAATATTTTTAGTGCCTCTAAAATAACAAATGAAAAAAACTATGGGTTCAGGTGAACCTGGACTTCAGTTCGGAAGCAGACATGATCAAGAAAATGCGTGCCAGTATTGCTTTGCAGCCTGTAAGAAATTCTGGTGGTTCATTGTAACGTTTTTATTTTTCCTATATGACTTCTTATATAACGATTAAACCAATCCAGTTAGCAGCAGCCTTGTTCGCCAATTCACCTTTCAAGGATGGGGTTCCAAGTTCTTATCTCACCACCAGAAGGTCTATAATTGTCATGAGTTATTGTTCACCACAAAACCCAAATGTTTGTTTTCTATATAGCATTAATATAAAACTTTGTTGGCTATGTTGTAAACAGCCATATTGGTGAGTTTGACAAACATCGCACTGGCATACTCCCCTTTGTTTTTTATGACAATTTTGGGTATGTTTATCTTTTTCTAATTTTACTTTTTACTTTATTACACTTTTTTAATGATACGAAGTCTGATTTTTTTGGTGGTCTGTTACTCTTGTAGATTTGAACAGTATGTTGATTATGCTCTTGATGTGCCAATGGTGTTTGTTTATCGCGGAAACAAGTACATTGACTGTCGTGATATGTCATTCCGGGTTATCTCTCAAATCTCCCATTACCTTCCACTTACGTATATATATAGTTTTGTGCAATTTATATATATCTCTCTCTATATATATAGTTGATGATTTGTTATGCAGGACTTCATGGCAGGTAAACTCCCTGCCATTCCAGGTCAAGTGCCAACACTAGCTGACTGGGAAAATCATCTAACAACCATATTTCCTGAGGTTACTATGCAGCTTTGACCATGTTGAGGATTTGGATTTATCTAAATGCTGCATACTAAGTTTGCAGAGTGTTTAATTTTGTACAGGTCAGGCTAAAGAGGTACATGGAAATGAGAGGTGCTGATAATGGCCCTCTTCACATGATATGCGCAGTCCCGGCATTTTGGGTATTTGATTTGTCTCTGCAACACCCAATTCAATAATCTTCATCTTCAAGAGGGATATATTGTATCTTGTTAGGCTCTATATAATGAAAAATACATACTTTACTTCTTAATACTTATCTGCTTATCTGCGGGGAATAATTAAACACTGCTAGATATCTGATTTAACAATGCTATCTATAACCTTTTCATCTGATAAATTGTCCTAATTAATTTCATCAAGGAATGGTATTTTTTCAACCTGACGTTTGTTTAATGTGGTTAACTTTCCTCTCTCAGGTAGGTTTGCTGTATGATGAGGTTTCACTGCAAAATGTTTTAGACATGATTGCTGATTGGACCACTGAAGACCTACAGAATTTAAGGAATATGGTAATGAAGCACAAGCAGACATATATTTTGTGAAAAAAAATGAAATGCATATAGAAATGTAGTGGTTGGCCTAGCACTTTTCTTTGAATCAGGACCTCTTAATTCATGCAATTCGTATGTTTAGGTTCCCATAACTGGATTAAGGACTTCAATTCAAGGTAGATTGCTGAGACATATTGCAGAAGATGTGTTGAAGTGGGCAAAGGTAAATGTATTTCAAATGTTGATACTAATTGTTCTTCCGATTTTACAATCTAGAAAAAATTGGAAGTGGTGTGAGGCACTCAGGCACATCTATGGTTTTGCAGGAGGGGCTGGACAGAAGATGCTTAAATGAATCCGTTTTCTTGGATCCATTGAAGGAAGTGGTCTTCACAGGTATCCCATTAATTTATTCATCTCTGCATTGAGCATAAAAAAAACCATTTTCACACATTTGACTATGTGAACAGGTTTGACCCAAGCAGACAAACTGTTGGAGTTGTATCATAGCAACTGGGGAAAGAACATAGATCATGTGTTCAGAGAGTGCTGCTACTAACTCCACTTTGATTCTCCTATACGAAGAAGATGGAGGAATGCAGAAAACTTGTACCAAATATTTGTTTGTTTGGTACAAGTGATTTCAAATTAATAAATGACCAAAGTTACTTGTTTACTTTTTAAAATGTGGCATGGACATAACCTTTGACTCAAGCTTTTGAGGGATAGTAAATTTGCGCAGATGATTATTTCCTATGTTAGATCATTATTAGTTTAAAAATATCTACTTACACCTTACTTATAAGGTGATATTATTTTTTAATAATATCAAAATATTTACCACCATATAAAGAAAGGAAGGTTGAAAATGAGAAATTTTAATTTATTTGTAAAAATATTTAAAATTTTAACGAATATATCTTAGAATGACTTCTTTATTTGTTTTTCTTGATTTGGTTATCTTTATAAAGAGTTGAAATTTTATTTTTAAACTATCTTTTTTCGTTATTGCCATACTTACTTTTTATTATGATTTATCTCTTTCCATCTATGGTTTTTTATTTATTTTTAAATTAAATTTCAATATTTTTAAGAAAATATTAATAGTTAAAAATACTCTTATACTGTAAATCTTAAACATATTTATTATTTATTATATATATACATACATAATCGATATTTATATCGTGTAACAAGTTAAAATAATGTACATCTAAATTACTTGGATATCAAAGTTTCCTAAATAATATAAATTTTATAAGGTTTTGTTGTTTAAAATTAATAGATTTTGGGTAACATTAAAATGCAGAAGTTTTAATGAATAAACAAAATAAAATTATAAAATTTAGTATAAAAGTTGAAACACAAAAACTGAATTATCTTATTCAAATGAACTATTTTAAAGATAAAAAACAATTAAAGTAATTGAATTTTCGTGTATTTGGATTTTTTAGGTTTCAAATTTATTATCTCCATATCAAATGTGGGTAAGGAATTTGACAAAGGTGTCAGTAATTTTAATATAAAGATTTATTTTATACAATCAGAGTTATAGAGAATAAATATCTTAGATATCTTTTGAATATATGAAATATATTATAATCAAATTTTATAACAAATAAAACTTGTTAATATACAAACTAATTTTTTTATTCGAATAAATAATTTATATTGTAATATAAGAGAATAATAATCAAATTATAAAAGCAGTAAATTAAATGTACATCATTCTAAGTTTTTTATTGAATAATATTTTTTTTCAAAACATATTGAATGTTATCTTTACATGTATTATATAAATAAAATCGTATGTTAATATAAGATTATTTAATACATCAAATAAAAATTACTCTAATATATATTTTGTAAATATATTAAAACTTGATCATTTTACCAACGTTTAATTTTAATAAATTTGATATAAATAATTATAATAACATGAAGTTATAATTTAAGGATTGATTATTTATGTAAAGTTATTAATAATAAAACATTTTGCTTCATGGATAATTTTATCCCTGTTTATATAATATTATTAACTATTAATATCTACAAATATTAAACAAATTTGACATAAAACAATACGAGATAAAAAAACTCTAGAAATACTTTTTTAAAAACGCTATAAGTTAATGATTATTCTAACATATACATACTGAAAAATTAAAATATTGCTTGGTAAAATATTTTGTTCCGTTGATTTGCTTAAAATAAAATTAAATAAATTCTAACATGCCAAATATTTTGATTAACTTCAAATTAAATTATAAGAAAGATTCTGAGAGAATTTTTCTTCTACCTTGATAGAAAGCGCCTCCTTCGTCTCTCGCTCCGCCGCGAAGGTCGTCGTTTCACCATCGACCCCTTCAGGTTCGTGTCGTTTCCTCTCTCATAGCACCGGTTTTTATCTATCTCTTTCTTCGTCTTTCTCGTTATCGTGTTCTCTTTTTCACTCTCTTTTCGATTATAAATTTGCTCTATGCAGGTTCCGCTACATTATTGACATTTTACATTATCTTCTATTGTATCGGTTTACCTTTTGGTTTTCAACATATCTTCCTTCTTTATTGGCAGTGTTCTTTGATTGTGGCAGCATATAAGTTTGTTAAACATAGAATCATTGAAAGCCTATTAGGTTTGTTTGAACATATCAGCACTTGCAACTTTAAAATTATTCATGTTTTGTTCTACGTGGAGAATTTTCTCAAACCAAATCGAATGTGCTTCGAATCTATCGTTGCGGAGTGAGAATATTCTCCTTTGTTATTTGTTCTTGTTCAATTACATATATCTTACTTCACTTGTCACTTTTTCTGTTATACTAAATTTACAAATAAGTTTCTTCTTACTATTATACTAAATTATCAACCCTCTAACCTTGATTCTCTAGTATATAAAACAAAAACTAATAGGATACAAATCTCTTCACATGATCCACATTTAAACAATCATCACACAACCAGAGGCAGTTAGAATGCTGAATTCCTTAGAATTCTCAAATACTCCATCCAAACACAAATTGCACTTTGTTCGACTCAATTTTTTTTTTTTGGGTGTGTTTGTGTACAGATACTGAGTTGGATTGGGAAAGGATTCAACATTTCAATTCCCAACTCCTTGCTTACAAAATTTCAGCTCAGGCACTGTTAGTGCGCTCCTTTTGTTTTGACACACGCAAATGCAATCATCGATCCCTAAACTTTCACCCTTAACCCTAAAAAACTATTTTATTAAGAATAAATCTTGGAAAACCAACAACCTTTCTCGTCCTGCCCCCACTCCAGGAAGCAAGATTTGCGTAACTCTTTAAACCACTTTGGTTGAAAATGAAAATTGTGTCCTCAAGAAAGAATTAACGTAGGTGAATATGTTGAAAGCTATTAGAAACCAAATTTCTCTTATATGTGTATCATACATCCAGAGGTGGAGATAGAAGCTAAATGTATTTGATGCGAGTAACATCACTAACGTGGTTCAGTGTACATATATGCCTCCTGCACATTTTGAGTTTCTTTTGTGTTACTTATTTCATTGGAGGCTCTTGCTTGTAAATTGCTTCATTGTTTGTTATTCTTAATGTTGCAGAAATCTACGCAAGAGAAGTTGAAGAAGCTTGCTCATAAGTATGTCCTCAAAATTTACTCTCTTCTCATTTGCTGTGTGGAATAGTATACAGTTGATAGTGAATTACCTTTCACCACCGTTATAGTATAGAGTAGTAGTGCCATTGTGTCTAACCCAATCCACAAATCAAAACCCAGTTGGCGGGCGCTATAACTATAATTCCCCAATATTAGGCCTGTAAAAGGAGTAGAACATAGATCTGGGCCTCACTGGATCACTAATGTGCGACCTAACCTAACGAAACAATGAGTTGATTGGTCATCTTTTCAATCGTAGAGGAAACTATTTAATAACAAGCGAAACCACTGTACACAAGACAAAAGACTCCACTCCATCTCCTTGACTTCACTGCACTGTACCTCATCTCTTGAAAAGGTGATTTAAACTGCAATCTTTCTGCTGTTTTCCATTGTGTTGTGGGCCCAAACGGCAGATCAAAATCCTAACCTGGATGAAGTAATATGTTTAAGCTGGACCATTATTATATGTTTTTGAGACCCATTATTATCTCTGTTTGTGTTGTTTTAGTTCTTGCTTCTATCATGGACCCTGTTGTTCACGGGCCCAATACTGCAATCATGCCCACCTTATATGTATAGCTCTACCACAAACCTGGGGCAATGAAGAATGTTTTCCGTTGTTCGTTTTTATCCTTTAGTTTACGGTCTGAGTTTTTTCTTTCTCAAGATTATAGCAGCAATAATCTAACATACTGCTTCATGGTTAGCTTGTTATGCTTGAAGTGTGCACATTCATGAAGTGACGCGTCTCATAGACGAGAAAGGGTAAACCTAGGGCTGTAGAGAAAGGTGTGGTGGGACTTTAGTCTAAGTGTCATAGTGCCCCAGAATCCTATTTCTCCTCGTATCATTCTTGACTATTTAATTTCAGTTCATTTATGCTTTCTTTTATCTATGTTGGAACCTTTATACTATGTTATTTTTTGTGTGTCTGTGCATAACAGGTGTTCAAAGCAATTCCCCATAAACAAAGTTCATGGGCAAGAAAGGACGGGCAAAAGCATTGGAGTCTATATCTCACGCTCCAATATCATTGAGGGAAGAAGTCACGGGAAAAATACAAACCAAGGCAGCCTCTAACACCAAGTCAAAATTGAGATTTGAGCACTTGAAAAACCTAGCAGTTTGGGCCACCACCAATGACCCTCCCATACAGTCTTTAGGTGCCTTCTATGGACACCAATTTGCCACCTTTGGAGAGGCAATTGGAGTACCACCTGATAATTCTCTAATAATTTGCGAAAGGTTTGTTATGCCCTTATTTGTATGTTTAGTAGTTATTCTTATTCTTCAATTTGGTTCAGTAGTTGCCCCTTTAATAATTAAATTCGATGGCTTGAACCTTTAGGAGAACACTAAATTTACAATATCATTTTTCTTTAACATTTTGAATAGTCATGCGGAGCAATATGATCTATCTATTGTTGGAATTATTATCTGATCCAAATTAGCAAAGTGTTATATTTCTAATAAGCACTCGAGGAATCCACCTTCAGAAGCTAGTTATTAAGAGAGGATAACCAAACACTACACTCTACCAAGTATCATATACTACTTCATGTGGAACTTTGACATCCCGTAATACTCAAATTCCTATCATAGAACTATTTTTGAGAGTCTTCTAGTGGCGTTCACTCTACAATACTTTACTAGATGAAACTTCACTCAATTTCCTTGGTCATAGCACTCCACCAGTCAAAACTCTCCATAGGTAAGCCGTTTTTACCAACTCTGATACCAATTCACAAGCATCCAAACACTGAAATCGCTCTTAAAAACTAGCTATTAAAGGGGAACAACCAAACAATTAAATAATTTATTGAGCATTCCATACTACTTTGTATGAGACTTAGACACCTCAAAATGTTTAATTCCCAATCAATTTCATCTTTGTTATTCAAATGGATGCTTGATTAACTACTACTACATTTTATGTGACCAATTTATTTAGGGAATAGTAACACCGCTCTACGATGCGATATGCTTCAACATTCAAATTAACAATCCAATTTGTGAAAATTTTGTAATGGTTGCTGCTGTTTTATTGTTATTATCTATGCTTATAAATGTTCAGCTGCTTACTTACCATATCCGTATAATATATCATTGAAGAATTTGGTGATCTTTTGTTGTTAATACTTTAATTCATAGAAACAAAAATCATTTGATAACTCCAATAGCTAATTTTATTTTTTAAGCTATCTTTAAACAGTTGATGCTCGGAAATTTCCTGAGATCTCAGTATGAAATATGTTTATCAACCCTGATAATCATTTGACTGCTCTACAGATGTGAAACTGTTCTTCATCCTGGCTTTAATTCAACTGTAAGAATTGAGAAGAATAAATTGAAGGGCAGACATAAGCAAAAGAAGTCTGGTAACATTACTCAGAACAACGTAGTGTACAAGTGTCATTATTGTTTGCATCAGAATCTAAAGAGAGGAACCCCTAAGGGACACATAAAAGGGATCTGTCCATCAAAAGTTAAACCATCATTAGAGTTAACACCTCCATCAAAATCCATCACAAGTGAGTCTCGTAAAATACAGAAAGGCATTGCAAGTAAAGATGAAGTCAGTGAAATAAAAGTGTTTCCTTCCCAAGTTGTGGCCAAGGATGTTACCCTTATGGATACTCAATCTACTTCGTCAAGTACAAATACAAGAACTTTGTTAGAAGGAAAGAGGAGAAGGCAAGATAGTCCCTTGTCCAATGATATTATTAAAACTACAAACATGTCTGGAAAGGGAGCAAATTCTGTGAGTACATCCAGCAAAAGACGAAGAAAATCTTGGACGAGTTTAAAGGAAATTGCTCAGAGCAAAGAGGATAAGAACAGTCAAATTGGTAATTTGACAATCCCATTTATTCTGTAAGTAGGGACATTTCCTGCGTTGGTTAAATTCAATTGTACTTTTTACATGATGCCTGCAGGCTTTATACTTTAATTGCTGTTTCTAGCTAACCTGTCTTTACTGATGCCCTGTTAGAGTCCTGTTCTCCTGTATGGATATCAATATATTTTTCTTTTTGTAATTTTAGTTTTCTTTTTCCTTCTGTCTCTCCCCTTAAGGAGACTGAGTTATCACAATTTCGATTGAGTTGATGAGAGAATGGCATGGAGAATGGTAAGATTTCTTGAGACTTGCTGAGAGAAATGCAAACAATTTACATGTGGGAAGTGGAATTCATATATCTAAACATTATAGAAGAGGAGGAATCCAGTTATTTGTCAAGTAACTTTGAGAAAGTTATTTTTTATCTTTATCATTTATTTATTTTTATCTAACTTTTATTAGAGTTATTCTTTATTCACAAGTGCACACACAATTATACAAGAATAGTCTTTTTGGGAATGATTAATCTAAACTCTTGAATGGTTACTACAAGAATCTTCTTATGTTTGCTTCCACACCAACAGTGTTGTGATAAACATATTCTTTAAATCTTTCAACTGATAATTCATCTCCCAAAACTCTTGCCCAAACATTTTGTCCTCCCAATGGCATACTTCGCCCCCAAATAACCTATAAGGTCATTAGCAAAGAAAGATGTTTATCTCCCTTTTTACTTATTAGCATCAATGCCTAATAAGAACCATTATAGTTGGATTTACTTAATAAACACTGTTTGTTTCTATAAGCACAATTGCTTAACTCTTAAGAGGATCATGTATCAGTTTTTATTTTTTTTAAATACAAAAATTGAATTTATATCTTGTACCTTCTATATTTTTTTTTGCTTTAGGACATTTTTATTGGTAAAATGAGATTATTAGTGGGATTCATTTATGAAATATTTTAAGGTGCTGGGTTAGGAAGCATAGATTATTAAATTGAGAAAGGTAAAATATGTTAGTTAAGGAGATGTTGGGTTGGAAATGGCCTATTATTAACCTATTTAATTCTTCTTTTCTTTTTAAACAATTAAATTAATTATGTAGACACGTAAACATGAGACAAAGGACACATTTGACATATAAGAATAATGACATGGACATCTGTTAGACACATCAACTCTTACCGACCAACTTCTTTGTTTTGTTTGGATTAGAGGTTCTGGGAAGTGAAAGTGTAGAGAAAGTTGAAGGTGTTTGGATTGAAGGATGTTAGAGTGGATATATGAAGAAAGTTTATTGGAAAACGTAAATGATGTGATAGTTGTGAGAATATTTTAATATATTTAGAATAATGTAAATTGTAAAATTACAAATTTATCCTTATATATAAATAAATAGGAAAATAAAATATTAATTAATTTAAAGGACATTCAAGTTAATTAAAATAATTAGTATTATATTATTTAATTTCTATTACATTATGTTTTATATAATAATAAAGTATACTTTTGTCCATGTAATTTTTTTTTTAAAAAAAAATTTACAATATTTGATTTAGTTTTTAAATAATAATATTAACAATTTATGTAAATTATGAGAAATAAATTATATATATTTTATAACATTATGGTATGTCCATTAAAATGTCCAAAAATATAAAATATAGCATTCAAAATTTCTATTTCCATTATCTAAAAATAATCATTTCAAATAAATGAATCTATTTCTTTATAAATAATTAAATGTTCAAAAATAATAACTATGTACACATATTATTAAAAATTCTAATTTGTTATGTAATCTTTCTGTTTTTTTAATTAATACAATATTTGTTTTAAAAAATTATACTTACATTCTGTAAAAGTAATAATTCCAAAAAAATAATCTATTCTGTAAATTTAAATCAAAAAATTTATTTATTAACAGCTTCAAAGTTTAAAAAAAAAATACTACGTACCCATTCATAAATTTATTTATTAACATTGTTAAATGTAAAAAAATCTTCTGTATATTTGGTTTTTTCTATTTTTAGATTACTGCAACATTTTTTTTAATAACAATATTTTAAAATAAAATCTCTAATTTCAATCTATAAATTCAATTCATGTCAAAAAATAACATATTCAAATTTCATGAAATTTTTCCATTGACAATATACGATAATCAACTTAACACAATATTTAATTTACTAATATAACTATTTTAGTTTTCCTAAACATTCACATCTAAAATTAAAAATTAATTAACAAGTACTTTAAAATAATTTAAACAAATTAAATTCAAAATAAAAATAAACATCCAAACACAATTTAAAAAAAAACACACACACATACCTCAAGAGTGCATAACAAAACCAAAGCCACAACACAATGCAAGTCTAAGATTTATGAAACTCTGTCTGAAGAAAAAATCATTCAAAAATTAGTTCAAAAAACACAAAATAAAAAATCTGAAAAATTAAGAAACATAACCGATTATCACTTCAATTTAAAATAGCACATAATCGATTATCCAAAGGTTTATGCCACATAATCGATTATGCTTGGAGTTCAAAAACCACCACAATCGATTATCTCACGAAAAAATTTACAAGTAATCGATTATGTCATGAACATAATTGATTATCAACTATTTTTTTCCACATAATCGATTATGTCATACGTTCATTTTCAGTGGTAATCGGTTAAGCATGAAACTAAATTCACACAAAGCTCACCTGAGGTCACAAACGAAGAACCAAGCGCACTCTCCTACCACTATGCTTACTCACGACCCTCTCCAAGCTCTCTAGGTTTGTGCTTTTTGAAGAACTGAATTGTCTCTGCTTTGTAAGGTTGGGAACCAAATATATAGTGTTGCACCTCTTTATTACGCTCATTCACTCTCTCATCAACTTAGTTATGCATTCATTGAGCATTGAAGTTGGTCAAAGAGATTCCTGAACAATGGTCAGGAATCTCATGTGCTTGCTGAAAAGGTTCTTCACATAACCCCGTGCATGCATGTTTCACGTCCATATACGTCCAAAATTATAGTGAGGACACAAATGAATTTGCACTCATTCTACCTAACATTTACTCCCTCACCCTCTCCTTTCCCTTCACTTCTGAAAGGTTTCTCATTTTGCCAAACTTTCCCCTCACCCTCCACCATCAACGAATCCAAATGGGAGTGACACCCCACATCCTTATGCGACTATAGTGTCACCCCAACCCCAACCCAAACACAGGTCCAATGATAAGAATTTTTTAAAGGAACAAAAATTATATAAACAAGAATGAAATGAAAAACAAAATTTGAGAACTAAGACTAAAATACTCAATTTTAGGGGCGGAACACGTGTTTATTATAGTTAGACTTCTTATATTTTCAATTGTAAATTTTTTTTTTCTAAAATTAAATTCTTATTGTTGGACCGACTTTCAATATAGTTTTTAATCAAAACAATCAAATATATTTACTTTTCAGGAAATAAAATATTATGTATATTTTTTTCTTTTAAATAGAAAATAATGTCGAGTTAATAATAACCGTTGGGTTTGGTAAGACCAGTGACATCTGATGAAGTTAATTTTAGGGATGGCAAAGCGGGCAGGTCGCCTCGCATTGGCCCATCCCGCACTTAGTCCGCAAAAATGCAGGTCGGGTTGGCCTGTCCCGCAAAGTTATTGTGGGCTAGAATTCCCAACCTGCCCTGCATAAGAGTTGACCCGTGGGTTTGCGGGCCAACCCGCGTTTTTTTTTAAATTAAATATATTTTTTTACATTTTGTTCTTAAAAAATTGTCAAATTAAACCTATATATTTGTTACTATCAAACCTAATTTTTTTTTCTTCCTTTTCCAGCATAGTCAAACATCAAAACATTAAACATTAAGATAAATATCAAATATCACTATTCTTCCACTTCCAAAACATTAAACATAAACATAAACATTAATTCAAAAACATTAAACATAAACATTATTGACATTCTTCCATTTCAATAACATTGGATG
>Ga0123342_1001700_pt1 | contig 37038 bp, 14 predicted proteins | sample Turbeawhitnodule_FD_89960 | JGI IMG/M metagenome (GOLD analysis project Ga0123342, IMG submission 89960) | Root nodule microbial communities of legume samples collected from Mexico - Turtle bean Mexico white nodule | ecosystem: Host-associated > Plants > Roots > Nodule | place: Mexico: Nepantla...
ATATTTTTACCCATAATTAATAAAATATTAAAAATTATAAAAAAATATGAAACTCAAATTCTATTTAATTATTTTCTATCTTGAGAGACGGTTTTGAATTCAAATAGTAATTTTGAATTTTAATTTTGAAAATTCATTCATTCTCTCTACCATATGTAACTTTTAATTACCGCTCTCCACTATTTTATTAACCTACTCTTAAGAAAATACTAAAGAAAGAGAAATAAAAAATGCGAATACACACTACTCTTTTAACTATATACTCTTTAACTTCTATTCTAATGTTATTAAGAGAAATTATTTTAAAAAAAAATAAAAAATACTAAAGAAACATAAATAAAAAATCAGATACACAGGCACGTCATGCCTGTGTTCCGTAGTATAAATAGAGTGCATTCATTGCAATAATTAATGTTTTAAAGAAATATTTCAACAATAAAAACATAACACATCCCACTTAAAACAAAACATTGGAAGTTTTATGAAAGACTTTTTCCTTCAGTTTTATGAAATAAAAAATAGATTTTTTTTTTAATAAAAACTTTCTTGTTAAGCAAGAAATAAAAAATAGTTCAATATTAAACTAGTTATCATTTTAATAACGTATCAAACAATTGCTTAAAATATATCTATCACAACAATTATTTTTTTATCATCGATTACTTTTTGTTATTACCTCATTTTCAGTTAATTTACATATACATGTTTATTTTGATATAAAAATAAAAAGTATAACATAGAAAATTTTATAAATATTTATTAAAATAAACCTTAAACTAAGAAAAGAAAGGAATAACATTTGGATTAAAAAAAATTCTTAAAAAATTGGTAATATTTTTTTATAAACAGTAAAAGTACATTATTTTACACGTTAAAACATTTTATTTATAAAAATAATTTCATGTCATTAATTATTTTTCAACATTAAACAATAGTGTAAATAAAATATATATTTTTCTTTTCATATAATATATTTGTTTTCAAAAACAAAATTTACAGATATAATAAAAATGGAGTAATAACTATTACACTGCGTGGAAAAAAAACTATTCACAATACTTTTTATTTTATGCAGTAATAGCTATAGTCTCTTCATGCCATAATTATCACAGTTTTAACTCCATATTCTCATTTCAATAAAATATATTTTTTCCATTAAAATATCTCTACTATATTTATTTAAAGAATAATACTATTGTAGTAAAACATTTTAAGAAAGTGATATATATTAATTATTATTCTTAATACATATAAAACGTGTCCCTCCAAAAGTCTCTAACTAAACTTCTTCCATTTTCATTTATAAACAAACAACAATTAAATTCACAAGTTTTTATAAAATTTCTTTTAATGTATGATTCTTATAAATCCTAAACTCTTAACCATAAATCATAAATTATAAATAATTATTGCTATAAAAAAATTATATAATTATATATAAATAAAAGAAAACTTTGAAATTATATAACAATAACTATACAAAAGAATAACTTTTTTATTATAAAATGTTTGACATTTAAACAGTATTTAAAAACTTGTTAGTAATTGAAATTGTCAAAACTAATTCAAATAGAGTTCCAAAATTTTAATTTAATTTAATTTTGGATTTTGTATTAAATTAAAATTACACAAAAACTTATTTGAAAATAAGTTGTTAGATTCAAAATAAAAAACTGAACCCAACTACTAATTAGTATATCTAAATATAATGTTATATTTAAAAGTTAATTAACAACTGACAAACATTTCATATTTCTTAAAAGCTGTTTTTTTCATTATATTCTAATTACACTATATTTATAAGATTATATAATTTATATATAAATATAAGAAAAAATTGAAATTATATAACAATAATTCCAAAAGAATAATAAGTTCTTAGTGACTGAAATCGTTATAACTAATTCAAACAGAGCTCCAAAGTTTTATTTTAATTTAAGTTTGAATTTTGAATTTTGTATTTAACAAAAACTTATTTGATTTTTATATTTAGTTTAAGTGAAATTTTAATAAAAAAAATTAAAGCATTTTATTTTTAATAATTTTATTTTTAAATTTAAAATACTAATATATATCATTATAATATTATAATGGATTATCTAAGGAATATTTTGATTTTTTCTGGTGTGAAAGTTTTTTTTTAATAAATTATCTTTTCCAAACTTGAAGATATATTCTTTCCTAATATATATTCACCCAAATCTCTAGATTTTTCTTTGGTAATATGATAACTAATAATGTATTGATTATAATATATGTGATTGAGTATATCTTCAGGATCAGTTTATTTTCCCTTTAAATACTTTTGTACTCACAATTTTTCTCTTCTTTTTAAACTTCAAATTTAATCAAATAGTAGATACACTTACCCAAAAAAATCAATAAATCAATATTTTATTTTTAAATTTAAAATACTAATATATATTATTATAATATTATAATGGATTATCTAAAGAATATTTTGATTTCTTCTGTTTGAAAATATTTTTTTTTAATAAATTATCTTTTCAAACTTAAACATATATATTTTTCCTAATATATATTCACCTATATCTCTTTGTTTCTTTGGTATCGTTGCAATTTTTGTTTGAACAAATTAATTTTGACACGTTTGTGGAAACTAGGGTTTTTGACCTTGTTTTCTTTGTGTGCATCTCATCAATATGGAGATTTTGTCAGGGTTTCAAGAAAGGATCTCATGCGATTTAGGTGCACTTTAAAATGGATGAACTACCTTGTCTTAGATAGTGCATTTGTTAAACTGCACTTTCAAAGGTGTTCAAAAAATACGATAACAATGAAACCATGTATTGTGCGCCATCATGTTCTTTACAAAGTTTACTTCAAAATCCATCATCCACTATTGATTATTGTCATCGATTCAACCGCAATTACACTGTCTTGGGTGTATGCAATGGCTTGGTTTGCTTGCAAGATTCTCACCGTGGAGTTGATTTTGAAGAATTCTGGGTTTGGTTTTGAAATCCATCCACAAGGCTAATGAGTGAAAATTCTCCACGCGTGTGCATTCATTCCAATGATTGTAACCACTGTTAGTTTAAATTCGGGTTTGGCTATGATGATTGGAGTGACACTTATCAAGTTGTTTTTTTAGATAATAAATCACAAAAAGTTGTGAAACCTCTCACACAATTTAATTAACATATATTTAATTCCAATATGGCAAAATCAAGCTCAGAACATAATCATATGAGAAACAAGAAAATTTGTTCTCGTTGAAAAGTTCAAAACTATATTCTTTAAGTGACAGATGTTGGAGAAATATCTTAAGTTGTGATGCTTTGCTCACGTTGAGTCTTTATGCAACTTATGTGTGTGGTTATCATCAAGGGGAAAAATTCATGAATAAGTTAAAAATATTTTCATACGATTTGAAGAATGAGAAATGTAATTATTTGTCAATGCCTGATGTTCATATTGAAGGGCCATCTGATGTGCCTGTGATTGAGGTTTTGAAGGGATGTTTGTATCTTTCTCATCGTCAAGGGACACAGTTTCTCGTTTGGAGAATGAAAGAGTTTGGAGTTGCAACATCATGACACCGTTGCTGAATATAAATTATGAAGGTCTTCACTTTTATGTTCCTTATGACATGCCAATTATTCCAGTGATTTTGTCCATATCTCACAATGATAATGTTCTGGTGTTTGGAAGCTATGGCAATGCAGAATTCCATCTATACAATAAGAAAGATAATAGCATATATAGTTTTGAACTTTTCAAGGAGAACAACTTTTCTTGTTTCTCGATTATGTTCAGAGCTTGGTTTTGCCGTATCAGAATTAAACTTATGTTAGTTAAATTGTGTAAGAGGTTTCCCAACTTCATCATTTCAAGTGAATATATATTGTGTTTATTACTGTGCTGCATCATATATGAAGTGTTTTTTGTGTTTTTACTGGTAGAAATTAAGGTTTGGTCTTGGATCTCATCAAAAGTATCGTAAGCTAATTTTTTATTTTCTGATTGGTGTCTAGAACCATTGGTATCTGGTCAATTTAGTTTTTTATAATAGAGTTGGGATACACACTAATTACGTAGATGCTAGTTTATGGTTCGAAGTTTCTAAAAAGTCTGTAGACATTTGCTTGGCCCAGCAACTTTGCTATTTGCACCACGCTTCTTATGTCCGCACCAGAGCTTTCTGTAAAGCCTGTGCTTTCGGCTGGTCCAGCTGTTTGTTATTTGTCACCCCTGTTTTTATTTGTAAACTCACAAGCTTTCATTTCCTCTTGAGAAAAATCTGGACACATACGTTTGCCCAACATTTCTAATATATAAAATAGAAAGTAAATAAAAATATAACTTTGGTAGTATACCCTAATAAATTTTAAATATACGTATGGTTGTACACGTCATTTGATACGGTTGTTGAGTATTTGAATGATGATAAGCATTGCCTTTTACTTAATATATACATCTTTTCCAAAAAATTATAAAAAAACGTTCTTAATAATATTTACACAAATAATCAACTGTTTATAATTTATACCAATTTATAAATTATAGAACTTATTTATTAAATTATATATATATATGAGTAATTAAATAAAGTAAATCAGTTAGTATATAATTTAAGAAAACAATGTAAAATTAATAATCCAAAATAAGAACACTATTAATGTATGTGTCTTCTATTATTGTTAGTTGTGTGATTGTTGGTATATAGAGTGAAGTAGAGTATCACTAACATGATTTAATTTGAAGAGAAAAAACCATTAAAATTACAAGTTTTACATTAGGATATGCTATTTTAAGTTTTTTATTAAGTGATAAACCTTTTAAAAAAATTATATCATAATCAATTTTGCAATTAACAAATATAACAGTAGTATGCTTGGAATTATTTTATGTATAACTATACAAGAAAAATGATTTCATGAGTTTAAGGTTGTATAATAAAGATGACTACTATTAAGAATAAATAAAAAATACACATTAACAAATTATTCACCAACCAATGAATATAACATCATTTTCAATTTAAAATCTTAACATCATAAATATTTTCAACCTAAAATTTTAACGTTATAAGTATTTTCAAAATAAAATCTTAACATCATAAGTTTTGTGAGTTTTTTTTTTCACTTTATTTAACTTACTTATTTCTATACAATATTATAAACTAACTCCTAAATATTTAACCTCTAATTTCAGCATTAATGTATGCACATGTGACATTAGCAATTCCTAAATTGAATGCATCACTTCCATAGATGACTGAATTGAATGACATTAATTTTCAGAATGCATTCAAAATGTTTGTAGTATTAATTTCTAAAATTCATTTAATTCTAGACATGAATGCTTTTTGGAAACTACACTGAATTTAAAAATGCATTAATTCTAGAAACTCAACTCGGAAACTAGTGAGAGATGAATGACAAAAAAAAAGTACTAGGAGTTATTTTTGAAATATATAAAATACAAAAAAAGATAAAAAAAAACTATCTTATAATTTATTATATGAGCTTTATTCATTCACTAATTGAAATTTTCATACATTTCACTATAAGAAAATCATTAAATAGTAATCAAATTTAGAGACTAAAAATAATTAGTCTCTATATTGACTAGATTAGATAATAAAAAATATTCATATTTAAAATGATTTTTATTATTAATAAAAAAAATTAAAATAATTTCTAAATTGGTATCTAAATTAATTAGCTACCTGATATTTAACTACTAATATTTAGTTTTTAAATCAGTCTCTAAATAGTAATATAAACTAATTTAGTATATAAAGTAGTAAGTAGTTAGTGTTAGATACAAATTTAGAAACCATTTCAGAAACTTTTATTAATAATAGAAACCACATATCAATAATTTTTTGTATTTTATAAAATGGTCTCAAATTTAGTCAAATAATAACTAATTATTTTTTGTTTCTATAATTAGTTTATATTCAATGATTTTCTTGTAATATTTGATGATTTCGTATCAGTGATACATCCTAAAATTGACGGTTAAAATATTTATTGTTAATATAGTAATTAATTATTTTTTAAGAATAATTGAATTTTTCATTTTCATAATTAATTTTGATTTAATACGACATCAAATAATTTATGATTTGTATTTATTTAATTTTTTATTTATATAGAATATTAATTAATTTAGGATATTTATTTATGAATTTTTAATAATTTAATAATTTATTTAAGATTTTTTAAATATGAAATTAAATAATTTAGATTTGTATTTATTAAGATTTTGAATATAGGAAGCTTATTTATTTTGAAATTTTAGTTAATTGAGACATTAAATAGTTTAGAATTTATATTTATTTAAGATTTTGAATAATTTAAAATTTTATTTATTTTAATTTTTGATTTATTTAATATTTTGAATAATTTAAGAATCTTATTTATTTTATAATTTTATTTAAATAGAACATTCAATATTTTAGGATTCTTATTTATTTAAGATTTTGAATAATTAAATTTTGTTTACTTATAGAAAATTTCAATTTAAATAGGATATTAATTAATTTAAGATTTGTATTTATTTAGGATTTTGAATAATTTAAATTTTTATTTTTATTTTTTAAATACAAAATTAAATTTTTTATATTTGTGTTTATTTAAAATTTTGATTAATTTAATAATTTTATTTAAATAGTACATTAAATAATTTAAGATTGTGAATAATTTAGAAATTTTATTTATTTCATATTTTTTTAAATACACCAATAAAATATTTTAAATTTATATTTATTTAGAATTTTTAAATAATTCAAAATAAGAATTTTATTGATTTATATTTTATTTTAATAAAGACATTAAATAATTTAAATTTGTATTTATTTATGATTTTAAATAATTTAATAAATTTATTTATTTTATATTTTTATTTAAATAGGACTTAAATAATTTATGATTCGTATTTATTTAAATTTTTTAATAATTTTATTTATGTAAAATATGTGCCAAAATTTGTAAAATACTTACATAAATTTCAATATGTTTATACATAAGATAATTTAATTATATTTATTTTAATTGAATTTTAATCATAAAAGTAAATTTGGAATGTTACACTGTTATTTATTCAAAAATTTATTTTATCAGTCACGTTAGTCACTTTACTTACATATTTAAAAAATTTCTATTCACTTTCCATCATATTTATCTTAATTCAAATAACAATATTTTTCACTAATTTTCACCTTAGATTCACCCAAACTCAATCTGTCAAATTCATTATTAAATCCAAACAAACCATAAAATAAAAGTTACACTAAGAATAACACTATCCATAGTTTAGCGATAAAATCCTCAAAGTATTTCTAATTTTTTGTTGGTTGGTATACACATATTTCTGGCAATGTAAATGTTTTTGACTTGGCTGAAAATATTAGTTTTTAAATCAAAAGGTAAATTTAATATTTTCAATTCTACTTTTTTTGGTATATTTTTTAAATTTCCAATCTCTTAAATTTTGAAATTAACGAATTTCAATATTTTATAATTACAAATTTAAGAATGATCTTAGAGATATTAATTTAATCTTTAACAAACTAAGTTATTAGTTAGAATTTTGGAATTAATTATTTTTTATACAAAAATTACTTTTAGTTCATTTATTTATTTTTTATATTATTTTTAAATCATTTTCTGAGAAATACTCTTCAAGTGAGATCTATTAACTCAATATAGCTTTTAAATGTTATGTAGATGAAATACCAAAGTTATACAAACATGCTATCAATATTATTTTTTTTTAAATTCTCATTTTAGTTATTATGAAACTTAACATTTCAATTACATTGATATCTCCTGAAGTAACAACAATCATGAAAAAAAATATTATTAAAAAAAATAAAATGTAAAAATTAGATAAAACTCATAAATTAACAAAAAAAAAAATGTAGAAATTAGATCAAAAATCATAAATTAACAAAAGCTCTAAGAAAAGATTAGATGGAACCTATTAAGTTAATTAACAACTAACAAACATTTCATATTTTTTAAAATTTGTTTTACTCAATATTGTAATTACAAAATATTTATAAGATTATATCATTTATATATAAATACAAGAAAAAATTGAAATTATATAACAATAATTATAAAAAAGAATAATAAGTTGTTAGTAACTGAATCGTTAAAACTAATTCAAACAGAGCTCTAAAATTTTTTTTTAATTTAACTTTGAATTTTGTATTAAATTAAAACCAAACAAAAACTTATTTGATTTTTATATTTAGTTGAAGTGAATTTTAAATAAAAAAAATTAAACCAAAAGTTACAAACACCATATAAGTTTGTAATTTATAACAAATTTTAGTCAAAAAAAAAGTAACGTAACATATTAATGTATTGATTATAATATATGTGGTTGAGTATATATTCAGGATCACTTTATTTTCTCTTTAAATATTTTTGTGCTGACATTTTTTCTTTTTTTTAAAAAAATTTCAATTTTAATCAAATAGTAGTTACACTTATCGAAAAATTCAATTATTTTTAAATTTAAAATACTAATATATATTATTTTAATGGATTATTTAAAGAATATTTTGATTTTTTCTTGTGTGAAAATATATTTCTTTCTAATAAATTATCTTCTCCAAACTTGAAGATATATTTTTTCCTAATATATATATTGACTAAGATCTCTGTGTTTAGTTGGTTATCGGATTTGCAATTTTTCTCTAAACAAATTAACTTTGACACTTTTATGTAAACTAGGGTTTTTGACTTTGCTTTGTTTGTGTGCATCTCATCACATAAATGTCTTCATCATCTCAATGTTCTGCAGTTTTTCCTGAAGAACTGATGATAGATATTCTGTCAAGGGTTCCAGTGAAGGATCTCATGCGATTCAGGTGCACTTCAAAATGGATGAACCATCTCATCTTAGATCGTGCATTTGTTAAACTACACCTTCAAAGGTGTTCCAAAAACACTAACATCTTATTAACCACAGTAGACTACGAGAACAATGAAACCATGTATTGTGCTGCATCACTTTATTTACAAAGTTTATCTCAAAATCCATCATCCACCATTGATTATTATTGTCATCGATTCAACCACCACAATTACAGTGTAGCAACGGGTTGGTTTGCTTGCAAGATTCTCACCGTGGACTTCACTGTCAAGAATTATGGGTCCGGTTTTGGAACCTATCAACAAGGCTAATGAGCGAAGATTCTCCTCGCCTGCGTATTCCTTTCAATGATTATCGCTACCCTTGCTCGTTGAACTTCGGGTTTGGCTACGATGATCGTAGTGACACTTACCTAGTTGTTTTTTTGGATAATAAATCGCATAAAATAGAGGTTAGTGTTCATTCTTTAGGTGACAGTTGTTGGAGAAATATCTTAAGTTGTGATGCTTTGGTCACGTTGGGTTTGAGTGGAGCTTATGTGTGTGGTACTATAAACTGGTTAGGAGCTCCCAAATCCGGTTTTCCTTATGAAGGGGAAAATTTCATGAATAAGTTAAAAATATTTTCTTACAATGTGAAGAATGAGAAATACAATTATTTGTCAATGCCCGATGTTCGTTGTGAAGGGTCCCCTGATGCTCCTGTGATTGCGGTTTTTAATGGATGTTTGTGGTTTTCTTATCGTCAAGGGACACGATTTCTTGGTTGGACAATGAGAGAGTTTGGAGTTGCAAAATCATGGACATTGTTGCTGAATATAAATTATGAAGATCTTCACATTCATGTTCCTTATGGCATGCCAATTATTCCAGTGATTTTGTGCATATCTGAGAATGATGATGTTTTGCTTGGAAGCTATGGTACTGCAGAATTCTTTCTATACAATAAGAAAGATAATAGGATAGATCGTTATGAACTTTTCAATGACAACATGTTTTGTTGTTTCTCGCATGATTGTGTTCAGAGTTTGGTTTTGCCATATCCAAATTAAACTATGTTAGTTAAATACTTTTCAATGACAACACATGTTTTGTTGTTTCTCGCATGATTGTGTTCAGAGTTTGGTTTTGTCATATCCAAATTAAACGTATGTTAGTTAAATACTTTTCAATGACAACATGTTTTGTTGTTTCTCGCATGATTGTGTTCAGAGTTTGGTTTTGCCATATCCAAATTAAACTTATGTTAGTTAAATACTTTTCAATGACAACATGTTTTGTTGTTTCTCGTATGATTGTGTTCAGAGTTTGGTTTTGCCATATCCAAATTAAACTTATGTTAGTTAAATTGTGTAAGAGGTTTGAGAACTTCATCATTTCAAGTGAATATATATTGTGTTCATTTCTAAAGAACTTCATTTGCTTCGCCAAGCAACTTTACTATTTGCACCACGCTTCTTATGTCCGCACCACCCCTTTCTGTAAAGCCCGTAAGGTTGTACACGTCATTTGATGTACGTTGTTGAGTATTTGAATGATGATAAGCATTGTCTTTTACTTAATATTTTTTTTTTCCAAAAAATTATAAAAAAATGTTTTAATAAGATTTACACAAATAATCAACTGTGTATAATTTATATCAATTTATAAACAATAGAAGTTATTTATTAAATTATATATATAAGTAAGTAAATAAAGTAAATGAGTTAGTACTTCACATAATTTAAGGAAACAATATAAAATTAATAATCCAAAATAAGAACACTATTAATGTATGTGTCTTCTATTATTGTTAGTTGTGTGACGGTTGGTATATATAGAGTGAAGTAGAGTATCACTAACATGATTTAATTTGAAGAGAGACAACCATTAAAATTACAAGTTTTCCATTAGGATATGCTGTTTTAGGTTTTTTAATAAGTGATAAACCTTTTCAAAAAATTATATCATAATTAATTTTGCAATTAACAAATATAAGAGTAGTATGCATGGAATTATTTTATGTATAACTATACAACAAAAATGATTTCATGAGTTTAAGGTTGTATAATAAAGAAGACTACTATTAAGAATCAAACAAAAATACACATTAACAAATTCTTCACCAATAAATAAAGATAACATCATTTTCAATTTAAAATCTTACCATCATAAATATTTTCAATCTAATACGGTAAGAAAATCATGAAATAGAAACCAATTTTTAGAAATCAAAATAATTAGTTACAATAATAACTAAATTAGAGAATATTTTAGAAACTAAAAAAAAATTGGTTTCTAAATTAGTTTCTATTATTATTAAATAGTTTCTAAATTGGTATATAATTAACAACCAAATTTTTGGTACCAAATATTCTTGGTCGCTAATTAGATACTAATTTAAAAACTATTTAACAATAATATAAACTAATTTAGAAACCAATTTTTTTTTTTTAGTTTCTAAAATAGTTTTTAATTTAGTTACTATTGCAACTAATTATTTTGGTGTCTAAAGATTGGTTTTTATTTCATGATTTTCTTGTAGCGTAAAATTTTAACAGTTTTTGTGAGTTTTTTTTTTTCACTTCTTATTTAACTTACTTATTTCTATACAATATTATACACTAACCCCTACTTTAACTCCTAAATATTTAACCTCTAATTTCAGCATTAATGTATGCCCATGTGACATTAGCAATTCCTAAATTGAATGCATCACTTCCATAGATGACTGAATTGAATGACATTAATTTTCAGAATGCATTCAATATGTTTGTAATATTAATTTCTAAAATTCATTTAATTGTAGACATCAAAGCATTTATCAACAATTGATATTTTAAATTAGTCTCATTGTAATCCAGTAATCAAAAATATAATCATCCATTTATGGTTTATTTGAATGATTTATAATGGTAAGTAAGATGCAATTCAAAACTAATGAACAATTGTTTTATTAATTATATTATAAATTAAGCATAATAGCCACAAGGTGATGATGATCCAATCCAATGTAATGGAGAAGGGATTCAAAAATTAACATTTGATCTATAAGTATGACCAGGTGTCCAACCATGAGGGATGACATTGGTAGCCACAACAGTCTTCCTAGACCTAAAGTTGGTTAGCTTGATAGATAATGGTGCTCTCAGTGGTGACCCTTTGTTAAATTTCCAAACTGCACCCCAAGATTCTTGCATGGGAATCCATGATCCTGCATATTCCTTCAGTTCAACCTTGTCAAGTTCACCATCTCCTTCCTCATATTCAACCATCACTGCAAAATATTCTTGGTTCGATCCAGAGTCCACATGAAAAGCTATTGACATGCCGCGATACTCGCATTCAACCCTGCAAAAATTCAAATTCATCATTTTTCTGTAGAGTATATCCAATTTTCGTACCATTTTCAAAGAGAGAAGGTTGGAGATCCGACATCTACTAGATACGAGGACAATTCATTGTATATAATTGACTCTAAACCTCATGAGTCGGTTTTGAGGTTGAGGTAGGCTTAAAGTCCACTTTATAATATGGTATCAGAGTCATTTCAAGCCTATTCTAACTAGTGTTTGTTAGGTTTATCGGGTCACTGACCGTTATACAGAAACATGATTAAAACATATTTGAAACATGACTATGAAATACTGATAAAAATGTAAACCTTAAACTAGAACAATAGAAACTACGATACCCACTTGCTGTATTCAATGACTATTTTGCCAGCATTGCGTAGCTGATTGCCTTGCCCTGGAACTGCCATTGCACCAAAAGCAGCACCACTCAAATCAAAATGTGAGGCTTCACATTCAGGACACAGATCAGTGATCACCACCCTCACAGGTTTGCCTGAGCATGCTTCATTCCCTCTGCACTTCACCTGAGAAATTGTAACAAAATTGGAATACCAACGTATATATTAATAACATATTGATACATTTTAAAATTTATTAAGTATTTAGATACGTATATGTTTTAACTGGCACCTGGTAACAAGAACCACAGCCTTTGCCTGATTCAAACAATGGAGGGCTTCCTGCTGCTATCATTGATGAGAATGGAGGCACCCCAACAGTGCTGCCATAACCACAAGCACCACCTACATATATAATTAACAAATTTTCTTATTCAATATTCCTTTCAACCATTTTACCAAGGGAAAACTGCATGTGTCTAAACTTTTCTAATACCTTCACTTCCATCCCCATTGGCAGGTCCATACCAAGTAGCCACACCAGGTGACCAATTGGATGAATCAATGGAAGCATTAGCAATTTTTTTGGGGTTGAAACAAGAGGAAGGGACCACTAGGAGTATTGAAAGTGAAGCCAAAAGATTGAGCGAATGAGAGAATGTAGGTTTAAGTGTAGGAGACATATTAGTTATGACAGTATCACTGGGATGCTGTTACTTCCCTTAGGTGCTGATAGTTTGTGATATATGTGTGAAATATATGTGGTGCATAGTATGGTATTTATAGGAGTAAACGAGGTTGGTGAACCCCAAAACAAGTAAAAAGTATTTCATGTGTTTAATTCATGACCCAGAACTTTGAGTCTCTCTTTGAATGTTTACAAAAGAACAAGACAAATGTCACATTTCCCAAAAGAGTATTTGATTATTTGACCACCAATGTATCAAATTACATAAATTACATCTTCCAATACTTTATTATTTTACAAAATTGTCCCCGTCACATAAGTAATAGAGCATTTGAAGAAGTTGTATTATGAAGCACAGAAAAAATTGGTTGTAAAAAATCATTTTGGTTCCCAAAATATGGTTTATTAACAGTTGAACTCACTATCATACAAACTTAATAATGATACATTGACCACCTTCTTCTAGATTTTTTTTATTAGCAAATAACAATGAAATTAAATGAGACCACTACAGGGGTGGTCCAACCTTTATACAGTAAAATGATGTTCACAGAGTACCTTTTCAACTACATATCAGCCAATAAGACCTCCTATAGTTTAACCTATCTCTACCAAAATAACAAAGAATAATAAGGATCAGTCATTGACCACCTTGCTCCAGTGATATGAAGAAATGATATTTTTATCATTTCATACAAAAAGTTGAAATTTTAGATAAAGAAATGAAGTTGTATACTGGTGTAAGTTGTCAATATATCACTTCTCATAATAATAATAAAGAATAAGAGACAACATAAGTTAGAAAGTAAACTAAAGAAAAAACAAGGAAGAATCAACATACAAAATTAAGGTAAAGTGTTAATGAAAGTCAATTTACAAAATTAACTGTAAAAAAATTATAATTACAAGTTTTCCTCTTTAGAAGATGAACTCTAATAAACAAACTGGCTTGGTATATAATTTTTTTAGTATGTCAAGTTTTTTTATCAATAAAAATAAATAAATAAATGTGATCCATTTCAGAAATGGTTCAACCCTTATACATCTTGGACTAAAGGCCCATACAATATTCCAAACAAAAACAACAATTACTACTAATATTATGTAACTTGAACAATAATTCTCATTTATTTGTAATTGTTCCTATACATATTCAACCTAATATATACATAACTACAACTTCACTAAAAGATTTAGTATTTCAAAACTCGTGTATAATCCCTTCAAAATCCATACAAACTGAAACATCAAAAGCATTAATAATGATATATGATCTACTTTTAGTAGACGTTGCAAAGATTAGACGTGTTAGTACTAGTGTTAGAGAGACTATCTTATAAGTATGATTAAATTTAATTTTGGATTTTGTATTAAATTAAAACTACACAAAAACTTATTTGAAAATAAGTTGTTAGATTCAAAATAACAAAACTGAACCCAAAACTACTCATTATATCTAAATATAATGTTATATTTAAAAGTTAATTAACAACTAACAAACTTTGATATTTCTGTTTTACTCATTATACTATAATTACAATATATTTATAAGATTATATAATTTATATATAAATACAAGAAAAAATTGAAATCGTATAACAATGATTATACAAAAGAATAATAAATTGTTAGTAATTGAAATCGTTAAAATTAATTCAAACAGAGCTCTGAAATTTTATTTTAATTTTGAATTTTGTATTAAATTAAACCAAAAAAAAACTTATTTGATTTTTATATTTATTCGGAGTGAATTTTTAATAAAAAAAATTAAAGCAAAAGTTGCAAACACCATATAAATTTGTAATTTATAATAAATTTTAGTCAAAGAAAAAGTAATGTAATATATTCACACTATCTTCAATATGATAACTAATGTATTGATTATAATATGTGGTTGAGTATATCTTCAGGATCACTTTATTTTCTCTTTAAATATTTTTGTACTGACATTTTTTCTCTTTTTTTTAAACTTCAATTTTAATCAAACAGTAGTTACACTTACTGAAAATATTCAATAAATTATATTTTAAATTTAAATTTAAAATACTAATATATATCATTATATTATTATAATGGATTATAAAAGAATATTTTGATTTTTTCTGGTGTGAAAATATTTTTTTCCTAATAAATTATCTTTTCCAAACTTGAAAATATATTTTTTTCTAATATATATATTGACCGCATCTCTTGATCTCTTTGTTTCTTTTGTTATTGAATTTGCAATTTTTTTCTAAACAAATTAACTTTCTGTAAATTAGGGTTTTTGACTTGCTTCCTTTGTGTGCCTCATCACATAAATGTCTTCATCATCTCAATGTTCTGCACTTCTTCCTGAAGAAGTGATGATGGAGATTTTGTCAAGAGTTCCAGTGAAGGATCTCGTGCGATTCAGGTGCACTTCAAAATGGATGAACCACCTCGTCTTAGATCGTGCATTTGTTAAACTGCACCTTCAAAGATGTTCCAAAAACACTAATATCTTATTAACCATTGGAAACTACGAGAGTAATGAAACCATGTATTGTGCGACATCACTTTCTTTACAAAGTTTTCTTCAACATCCATCATCCACCATTGATCATTCTCATCGATTCAACCGCAATTACACTGTCTTGGGTGTATGCAACGGCTTGGTTTGCTTGCAAGATTCTCACTGTGGATTTGATGGTCAAGAATTATGTGTCCGGTTTTGGAATCCATCCACAAGGCTAATGAGCGAAGATTCCCCTTGCCTGCGCATTCCTTCCAATGATTTTGGCTACCCTTATCCGTTTCAATTCGGGTTTGGCTACGATGATTGGAGTGACACTTACCAAGTTGTTTTGTTGGATAATAAATCACAAAAAATGGAGGTTAGTGTTCATTCTTTAGGTGACAGTTGTTGGCGAAATGTCTTAAGTTGTAATGCTTTGGTCACGTTGAGTCTTTATGGAGCTCATGTGTGTGGTACTGTAAACTGGTTAGCCGTTCCTAAATCCGATTATGCTTTTCAATGGAAAAATGTTCGCATGAATGAGTTAAAAATATTTTCTTACGATGTGAAGAATGAGAAATGCAATTATTTGTCTGTGCCTGATGTTGATTGTGAAGTGACCCCTGAGGTGCCTGTGATTGAGGTTTTGAAGGGATGTTTGTGTCTTAATCATCGTCAAGGTACACAGCTTCGTGTTTGGACAATGAGAGAGTTTGGAGTTGCAAAATCGTGGACACCATTGCTGAATATAAATTATGAAGATCTTGACATTCATGTTCTTCATGGCATGCCAACTACTCCAGTGATTTTGTGCGTATCTGAGAATGATAATGTTCTGCTGCTTGGAAGCTATGATACTGCAGAATTTATTATGTACAACAAGAAAGATAATAGGATAGATCGTTATGAAGTTTTCGAGGACAATGACTTTTATTGTTTCTCATATGATTATGTTCACAGCTTGGTTTTGCCATATCGAAATTAAGCTGTTTCTTAAATCGTGTAAGAGGTTTCACAACTTCATGATTTGAGATTAATATATTCTGTTATTACTTTGTTGCATCATTTCACAGTTGTAGTTGTTGCTAGTTTATGGTTCTAGTTCTCTTTCTAAAAAGCCTGCACCTATTCGGCTGGCCCAACATTATTTTGCACCACGTTTCTTAGGTCTGCACCACCCCTTTCTATAAAACATGGGCTTTCAGCTGGCCCAGTAGTTTTATTATTTGTGACCCCTGCTTTTAATTATACACCCAAATAAAATTTAAATATCTGATCATAAGTGTCATCTTTTATTCAATACCTTTTTTTAAAAAAAAATTTAAAGAAAACATGTTTGAATAATCTTTACACAAATAATAATATTATTTATAATTTACACTTTGTCCACATCATTCGTAAAACAGTATTATATCTTTTTCAATCAATATAAACAATAAAAAACATAAAATATGAAAAAATTAAAAATATAAGATATAATTAACTATGGATTTTCGATTTTGATACTATTAAGAATTAAAAAAATAAACATTAAGAAAATCTGCATCAATGAAGATAATATCATTTTCAATCTTGGCACCATAAATATTTCAACCTAAACTTTTAACATTATAAGTATTTTCAATCTAAAATCTTAACATTATAAGTTTTGTGACTTTTTTTTCCACTTATTATTTAACGTAGCTGTCTGTATACAATATTATATACACTAACTCATACCTCAGCTCCAGAATATTTAACCTCTAATCTAATCATTAATATATTTTAGAGATTAAAAATAATTAGCTATTAAATTAGATACTATTTTAGACATTAAAAAAATTATTGATTTTTAAGTTAGTTTCTATTAGTGAAAAATAGTTTTTAAATTGATATCTAATTAGTTACAAATGTTTTAACTATCAATTATTTATATTCTAAATTTGATAACAAAAATCTTAATAGATAATTAAATACTAATTTAAAAACTATTTATCAATAATAAAAATTGATTTAAAAATCAATAATTTTTTAATTTCTAAAATAATATCTATTTAAATGGTCTTATAATGCATGTCACATTACCAAAATATAAAATCATGTCATGAGAAGAGTCTAACATCACGAATCAACGATTTATTAATAAAAGTTAACTCAGACTATAACAAGCAATGAGATAAAATATGTATACAAAATTTGAAAATATGATATAGAATAATGAAATTCAGGCTTAAAAAATTGTAAAATAATGATAGTTAAATTGTAAAATACTTAACTTAACCTAATTAATTTTTTAATTTTTTATTATATGTTCACTTTCTCAATGTAATTCTGCAGATTATGATTTTGTTTTTTTAAATTACATATATCTATTCAACCGTTTTCATAACTAACTTTAAGATTTCCTCTTTGTAAATGACTCTATTAATTTTATTTACAGCATTGAGTGTTTTAGGGTGATTAAGAAAATACTTTGTTTTTTAACAAGTAAAATTTTAACAAAAAATTGTTTTATCAATAATTTCCAAATTTCAACATATTACGTTTCAAAAGTTAATTTCCATAACATATTTAATATGATTTCCTATTAAATGCATCATTTTCATAGATCACTGAATTGAATGACATTAATGTTGAGAATGCATTAAATAATTTTGTAATATTAAATTCTAAAATTAATTTAATTCTTGACATTAATGCATTTTGGAAACTACACTGAATTTAAAAATACATTAAATGTATTGTAAAAATTAACTCGGTAAAAGTTAAAATTTTAGTTTATCCTCTATTTATATCAACTCAACTCGAAAACTATGAGAGAGATGAATGACAAGAAAAAATATAAGGAGTTATTTTTAGAATATATAAAATGCAAAAAAAAAAGATGGAGTAAAAAAATCAACTTATAATTCATTATCATGAACTTTATTCATCCATTACAAGAAAATTAAGATTTTTTTTTCATATCCGGAATTTATGAATATCAAATTTTTTTATTTCTATAAATGATAAAATTTTATTTGGTTGATTGAAATTATCTCTAGGAATATTTATGAATATTTTCTAAATTTATGGGAATTAAGAGGAATTATTTTCAAAATAACGCATTAAAAATATTAATCAAATAAACTGGTTTCCATTTTAATTCTTAACCGAATTGTCTTAAAACCTTGTTTGAAAAAGGCCTAATCGATCTTAAAAAGCAAAATTCCAGCTTCATTTTTTATTTTATTTTTAAATAAGAAAAAAGGGAGGAAAATCTAAAATTCAAAACTTACAAATTTATTTTAGAAAAGCACTTCTGAAATAAATAAAAAATACATAATATGAATAAAATAAACATGAAACATAATAGGATTCTAAAGAAATAATGCAAATATGAAAATTTGACCTACACGCAGACCCTATTTAAAAAATTATAGAGGGTATTTTGGTTCTTTCCCTTAAGTGATAGAATGTGTATTCAATAATTTTAAAGTTAGTAATTAAAATATTAATAATTAATTATATATCAATTTATAAATTTTAATAATAATGAAAAATACTTTAGATATCAGTGTACTTTAGAACCATCACCAAAACCAACTTAAGTGTGAAGTTAGTATTATATATATATATATATATATATATATTGAGGATTTTAGAAAAACAGTATTATAATTTTATTGATTTTAATTAAATAAATTAAATTTAAAAAATGTGCATCCATTGAATGAATAAAAAGACTAATTAATAATTAAAATGTATTACGAAACAAATAATTATAGGTATTAAGTAAGTTTTCAAAAACCCATTCAAAAAGATAAAAAAAAATATTAAAACTGAAATTTCAGAGTTATTTATTTATTTTTCTTCAATCAAACAGTTTAATTTAGATGTTATATTGAAAAATAAAAAACTTAACTTAACAACTTATTTTATTTAAATACTAGTGGCAACAGACGTTACTAGTTTGTGGATTTTTTAGTCTTTATTTTTATTATTATTATATATATATTTAAATATAAATATGTGTATTTGTATGTATGGAATATATGTTATTAAGTCTCAAGAGATTTGAAGAAGAAGGATAAAATAAGAGGAAAAAAATTAAAAAACATGAAACAAATAAATTAAAAAAGTTTTATTTAATAAAAAAGAATATTAGTTTAAAACAGAAAATTAACTATTACAAAAGTGGACTTTAAACCTAACTCAACCCCATAAAACCATGATAAGGTGAGGTTTGCACCCACTCATATACAATGAAATGCTCTAATCTCTAGTCGATGTGGGATCTCCAACGTTAACCAATCTCATATTTTTTTATGGTGTGAAAGTATTTTTTTTAATAAATTATTTTTTTCTAAACTTGAAGATATATTTTTTCCTAATTTATATTCACCCAAATCACTTTATTTCTTTGGTAATATAATAACTAATGTATTGATTATAATATATGTGGTTGAGTATATCTTCAAGATCACACTACTTTCTCTTTAAATACTTTTGTACTGACATTTTTTTTCTTTTTTTAAACTCCAATTTTAATCAAATAGTAGTTACACTTACCCAAAAATTCAATAAATTAATATTTTATTTTAAAATTTAAAATAGTAATATATATCATTATAATATTATAATGGATTATCTAAAGAATATTTTGATTTTTTTGGTGTGAAAGTTTTTTTTTTCTAATAAATTATCTTTTCCAAACTTGAAGATATTTGTTTTCCTAATATATATTCACCCAAATCTCTTTGTTTCTTTAGTAATATGATAACTAATAACTAATATATTGATTATAATATATGTGGTTGAGTATATCTACAAGATCACTTTATTTTCTTTTTAAATACTTTTGTACTGACATTTACTCTCCTTTTTTAAACTTCAATTTTAATCAAATAGTAGTTACACTTACCAAAAATTCAATAAATTAATATTTTATTTAAAATTTAAAATACTAATATATATCATTATAATATTATAATGGATTATCTAAAGAATATTTTGATTTTTCTTGTGTGAAAGATATATTTTTTCCTAATATATTTTAACCCAAATCTCTTTGTTTCTTTGGTAATATGATAACTAATGTATTGATTATAATATTATAATATATGTGGTTGAGTATATCTTCAGAATCACTTTATTTTCTCTTTAAATACTTTTGTACTGACGTTTTTTTCCCTTTTTTAAACTTCAATTTTAATCAAATATTAGTTACACTTACCGAAAAAATCAATAAATTAATATTTTATTTTTAAATTTAAAATACAAATATATAGTATTATATTATTAATGGATTATCTAATGAATATTTTGATTTTTTTCTAGTGTGAAAGTATCTTTTATTCTAATAAATTATCTTTTTCAAAGTTAAACATATATTTTTTTCTTAATATATATTCACTCAGATCTCTTTGTTTTTTTTTTATCGGATTTGCAACTTTTTTTTGAATATTGTGTAAATTAGAATTTTTGACTTTGTTTCCTTTGTCTGCATCTCATCACATAAATGTCTTCATCATCTCAATGTTGTGCAGTTTTGCCTGAAGAACTGATGATAGAGATTTTGTCAAGGGTTTCAGTGAAGGATCTCATGCAATACAGGTGCACTTCAAAATGGATGAACCACCTCGTTTTAGATCGTGCATTTGTTAAACTGCACCTTTCCAAAAACACTAACATCTTATTAACCATAGGAGACTACGAGCGCAGTGAAACCATGTGTTGTGCAACATCATGTTCTTTACAAAGTTTACTTCAAAATCCATCATCCATTGATTATTCTCATCAATTGAACCATAATTACATTGTCTTGGGTGTATGCAACGGCTTGGTTTGCTTGCAAGGTTCTCATTATGTAGATGATTGTGAAGACTTCTGGGTCCGATTTTGGAATCCATCCACAAGGCTAATGAGCGAAAATTCTCCATGCGTGCGCTTTCCTTCCGATGATTCGTTTATATTCGGGTTTGGGTTTGGCTACGATGATTGGAGTGACACTTATCAAGTTGTATTTTTGGATAATAAATCAGAGAAAATGGAGGTTAGTGTTCATTCTTTAGGTGATAGTTGTTGGAGAAATGTCTTAAGTTGTGATGCTTTGGAGACGTTTAGTCTTTATGGAGTTTATGTGTGTGGTACTATAAACTGGTTAGCACTTCCCAAATCCGGTTTTGATTATGGATGGAGAGATGTTACCATGAATGAAATAAAAATATTATCTTATGATGTGAAGAATGAGAAATGCAATTATTTGTCCATGCCTGATTTTCATTGTGAAGTGCCCCATGATGAGCTTGTGATTCAGGTTTTCAAGGGATGTTTGTGTCTTTCTCATCGTCAAGGGACACAGCTTTTTGTTTGCACAATGAGAGAGTTTGGAGTTGCAAAATCGTGGACACCGTTGCTGAATATAAATTATGAAGATCTTGATATTCATGTTCTTCATGGCATGCCTACTATTCCAATGATTTTGTGCATATCTGAGAATGATGATGTTCTGTTGCTTGGAAGCTATAATAGTGCAAAATTCTTTCTGTACAATAAGAAAGATAATAGGATAGATCGTTATGAAGTTTTCAATGACAAAGAGTTTTATTATTTTTCTTATGATTATGTTCACAGCTTGGTTTTGCCATATCGAAATTAAGTTGTCTTATGTTAGTTAGATTGTGTAAGAGGTTTCACAACTTCATGAGATTAATATATTCTATTTATTACTTTTTATGGTTCTAGTTCTCTTTCTAAAAAGCCTGCACCTATTAGGCTGGCCCGGCAACATTTGCACCACGTTTTTTTGGACTGTTTCTTCCTGCACCTCCATATCTTCTTCAAGCACCTCCATACACAACATGAAAATACATGTTTATCCTTCTTGTGCCACCCCCATAGAATAACTTCCGGATTATATAATCCAGAAACGCATTTGAAAAAAGACTTTCAGATTACATAATCTGGAAGTTAAAAAAGACTTCCAGATTATGAAATCCGGAAAGTAATCATGCATCTGAAAAAAGACTTCCGGATTATGTAATCCGGAATATTACATAGGGGCATTTTTGGAAATACGAAAATCTATGGAGGTGAGAGAAGAAGGTATGGAGGTGCAGGAAGAAGTAGCCTTTTTTATGTCAGGACCACTTCTTTCTAAAAAGCCTGGGCTTTCACTCGGCCTAGTAGTTTTATTATTTGTGACCCCTGTTTTTATTTATAAACTCACAGCTTTCATTTTTGCTATATAAAATTGTAATTTTGGCAGTACACCCAAATAAACTCTGAATATCTGATAACAAGTATCATCTTTTATTCAATACCTTCTTTTCAAAAAAGTTTAAGAAAACATGTTTGAATAATATTTACACAAATAATAATATTAATTTATAATTTACACTTTCTCCACATCATTCGTAAAACAGTATTATATATTTTTCAATCAATATAAACAATAAAAACCATAAAATATGAAAAAATTTAAAAATATCAAATATAATTAACTATCGATTTTCGATTTTGATACTATTAAGAATCAACCAAAAATACACATTAAGAAAATCTTCATCAATAGATGAAGATAAGTAATCATCGAGTTCCGTGATTTAAGTATAACACCTTTCCTTCAATTTCTTAAATTCAAGTAATCATTGATATTTTCATTATTTATTTTTAGCATTCATTAAATCTTTTAAAATCACTTGAGTTTTTTCCTTAAATATTTGTGCATGGAAATTTCTCTTCAATTGAACCCAATTGTATATTTAACGCAAGAGTAAAATAGTCTATGAGTTTTTAGATTTTTAATTTCTTTTATTTTATTTTTTTGTAATTTCTTATATTAGGTTGTTAACTATTTCTATATTTTATAATTACACAGTTTTATGGAAATTGTTTTTATTAGTGTATTGACCTAGTAGTTTCTGTCCATAATATATAAACATGCTTATGTTGACTTTTGTAGAAGTTAAACCTCATTTTGTGAAATTGAGTTTTTTCTTTGTGATAGAAATTCTATCTAAGTTATTGACTAGAAAATTTGAATTCTTATCTTTTAATTTATGTGAAATAAGTAAAAACATTTCTTAAGGATTTTATACCCTCTTGACAACTCTCTTGAAACTTTTTTTTTCCAGAAATAGCAAATGAAACACAGTAGACTAAAATACTTATATAAATAGTATTTGAAGAAGAATCTAAGGAAGATGGAGAAAAAAACATGAAATAAATAAATAAATAAATACAAGAAACATGACAAGAAAATAATAAAAAGTTGCTTCCAGAGGTATTTACAAGAGGAGGATAAAAATTAAAAAAACATTATAGCTTCTAAATTTTAGACATTATAAAATATTTTAGTAATATAAAAGAATATTTTATAATATCTTAGAATTTAAGGTGTGAATGGTTAGAAAGGACACATTCACAATAATAACTTTCTTAAAAAAGTTATCTCCAAGTATATGTAATGATTTTGACTACTTCACATGTTATTTCAAAGTATAAAAGAAAATAAGAAGTTACATGAAGAATTTCTACCTTCAAAATGTCATGTACTTTTAAAACTACTTCTGCATGTCACTTTCAAGTACAAGTACATGTAAATGTTTCACATGTATTTTTCTTAATCCATATGATAATGAAGATTAAAAAATAAACTTTGTATAATGGTAGGATTAGTGAGAATTAGTATTATAATTAGCTTAATTAAGCTTGTATTTAGCATGTGTCATCATTATTTTACATTTATAAGATTTTGTCTTGTGTTCACTTAAACTCAATTTTAAAAGTTTAGAATAAATTATATAATTATCAATAAGTTTAATTTATCTCCTAAACACACACCTGAATGATTGAAATGATTGAATGCAAATTAAATATATGAGACAACTTTGAGAATCTATAAGAAAGTTTTACTCTCATCTTAATTCTTATGCAAATTAATGTATACAAGTAAGAACCCAACATAATTAAGTTTACTTGATGAGGAGTGTTGAAAATTGGATTAAACTTGGCAACCTTATAAATAATTTTGAATAATTTAGCCCCAAAAGTTAGAAATGTTGAATATTTTTTGATTAATTTATTTAAAGTGCTGGTTGCTTGCAAGGAAGAAAACGGAAGAGGGAAAAAGGAAAACTTTCTTTCATTCTCTCTGTTAAGTTTATTTCATCAAGACCTAAATTCCTGATACCCACCGATTATTGATTTCAATTACATAACAACGAATCAAGAAGACTCTTTACAGAGAAATACACAGAAAATGGTGTCGGCGAACCAGGAGATGGTTGTTTTCTGCTTCGACACCCTCGTCGCTCACTACAACAACCAGGAACCTCCTCCTCCTGCTTTCGATCAGGCTCACCAGTAATTTTTCTTTCTCTTTTTTATTTTATTTTTATATATAACTTTTAATTTTTCTTTATTCAACTTTTTTCTGTAAATGGGAAGAAATCTGTTTGGTAATTGTGCTGGCTTTTTTTTTATGAGATGGGTTACTGTTTAAATTTTGTGATGATCGCAAAAGTTTTTTAATTTTTGCTCGAATAAGTGATTCTGCCATGGGAATATGCTCAAAGAAGGTCATAAGTTTTCTATAGGCACTTACAAGAAAAAAAAATAAGGTGAAATGAATTGAGTTTTTATTAAGTTGAAATCAATTCACGCACCTATGGGAGGAGTTTGATAAGATAACTGCTTTAAAAGTTAAGTGCATAGGTTGATTTTAACTTGCGAGAGAAATTCACTTGATTTTTTTTCTATTGTTTCTAGAGGAGTTTATCCAAACAGAACTTAATTACAAATGGGATTTGGAAATGGAGGAAGAAATTTCGTCTTTGGTTTAAAGAAAGAAAAAAATTGTTTTCTGTTTAGTTAAGTCATAATTTATACCTGAGCTGTGTTATGGAAAAGGATATTTTACTAGATGTACTCAGTTAGGAAATTTCTTTGCCTTGAAAGGGATTAATATCTGATTTTTGATCGGGGATATTCTTTTGCAAAAAAAATAAATTCTACTTGTGAGTTGACATTATGATATGATATGATCTCCTTGTTTGAAGCAACTGTGTTTTGTTTTTAGTCCATTGTTTGTTACATGGAAGAAAGTTGTGAATGGAGGAGATCCTCGACTTCGAGGATGCATTGGAACTCTGGAAGCACGCAGCTTGATCAATGGGCTCAAAGATTATGCACTGACCAGGTTTGTTGATGTTATAGGGTATCTTCTGTTTTGTTGACGCGCAAATGCCACTTGCTTGCATTTATTTGAACTAATCATGTTGTTCCTCATACTTGCATTATTAATACATTACTTATGTGTCTGTGTTCTGTGTTTGCAACATCTTGCAGTGCCCTCAGGGACCGAAGGTTTCCACCCATACAGGCTAATGAGTTGCCGTTATTGGAGTGTACAGTGTCTCTTCTTACTGACTATGAAGCTGCTAAAAATTACCTAGATTGGGAGGTATGTGCTGATTTGGTTTCTGGGTTATTGATGGCATAACGCAACTGTAGATAAGTTTTACCCTGTGGCCACATTTTCTAATACTGTTAATTTGGTCTTATAAACTCTGACATAAAAAGTTGATTAATAATTTGAAGTAGATGGGAAACCTATAAAGAATGATGTAATATCATTCAAATGAGATTACTAATGTTGACATGTTAAATATTGTGCTCTTCATTACTCCGATGCCATGGATGGTTTCCTTTATCAGCAACAGAGGATCTTCTATAAAAGCAAAGTCTACCTCTACTTAGCTCTAATGATTTTATTTTGCTACAATCTATGATAGGAAACAGTATGTGCGAATAAGGGAAGGAAAGCGAGAGAGAACTAGCAAGAAATATTCAGAGAGAATTTGAGATTTCAATTACTGTAAAATTTATGGATTGAATTGACTTAACAGTGAAAATAGAATTACATTATATTTATATTAGGAGTTAGGAAACTAACTGTATAACTTAACCAAATGGCTGTAATGACAACCTAGCTAACTAATTTAGTTTAAGTCTGGTAACAAACTTTAATAACTATTACTCGAGTATAAGAGAAACTGAGAAATGAAAATAAACTTGTAGAAGATGAAACTGTTCTATATTCTTACATAATATAGTACACATATACCTAGCTAGCTGCTGACTCTGCAGTTTGTTATTGAGAGGTTAATTATGTATTGTAACTACCTGACTAACTAATTACCTAATAACCAAATGTGGATACAACAGAAAGTAATTCTATATATTGCCAGTAGTTACTCTAATATTCCTGTCACACTCAAGGAGAATGAAGTCGTGAAAATTGGTTTGAGGCCCTAAGTTTGTCATGTAACTCACATAGTGAGAAACATCAATAACTTATTTGAGCTGTTATTTGAGATTGGATTCATGTTGATAACCATCACTTGGACATCAAACAAGTCTAGTTCCATGTGTACCTCTAATGTATCTCTAAGGATACAATTTGCCACCTTCCAATTGTTCTCTAGGGCTGTTAAAGAATTACCGTGCTCATGCCCATAGTTAATCTGTTGTCTTATGCGAGTGGCATATTGCAAGGAACCTACAGTGGACTTTGCGTTTGTTATCTTCCATGTTTGCCTTGATGAATAGGTGATGAATATGCTTGTCTTAAAAGAGCAACGCGGCACCGTTGGAGAGGTGCTTGACCTCAATACCTTAGTAGTCTGGCAACACTGCACTAGTGTAAACTCATTCTGAACTTTAAAACATGGTAAAGATTATTTTTAAATTCGTGTTCTTGAAGAAAAGTAGTTCACTAATTCTATTAACACTTAGATTGCATTTTATTTATTTTCTCGGATTCTATGGATGATGATATATACTGTTAGCTTGTTCTATCAATGTTGTGGAGCTAAATCAGTTGTTTACTTCGTTTTTTAATTGATGACGTTCAGTCTTTGAATGTAGAATACTGACTTGCTAGATAATGTAGAATTTTAAGTTATATAAAATATTAATTCTATGACACTGTTGTATTTATACTGTCTTTTGCACTTTTAGACTGCATCAGTTTGTTTGCAGATAGAAAAGCATGGTATAATTATTGAATTTTCCGATCCTGTCTATTGCACAAGGCGAAGTGCCACATACCTGCCTGAAGTGGCTGCCAATGAAGGTAACTTTTGTTCTCTATTGAATATTGTTTTACATTTTGGAAATGACATCTGAGTCACAAAATTGAAATGCCACAAATAAAAGTTGTCACGTGTTCCTTCCTCTACACCTGACTCCCTAAAATTTATTAGAGAGAAAGTTCATGATAAGGAGGAAAGCTTATACCCTATAACAGAATAAGTTAGAAAGAACTAAATAATTATAACAGCACAAGCTACCAAATACTACCTGAAATGGTAACTCCTAAAATTCTTGTACCATAGCAACTTGAGGGCTTAGAGGAACAGTTCCTATCTACCCTGAATGGATACGCAACACCAATTGTGTATACTACATTTTAAAATTAATCTAATGGTTTGCGTTTAACTGAATCTAGTGAATTATTGCATGTCTCAATTTGTATTGCTTGGGTTTACTGCCAATAATATGTTAAGCAGAGAGACTCCTCTAACTAAATTCTAAAAGAGTGAACAACCACAGATTGCCCAAAAATTTCACCTCATTCTTACCATAAGCCGTTATTGTTGATAATCAAAAGCTACTTCAAAGTAAAACATCCAATGTTAACCAAATACCCAAAACAATTATGAGAAGGCACCGTATTGTGTAAATTACTTGCCCTTCTTCTGTAACTGTTCATTCAAGTAATTAATACTGTAAACATTTTTAACCTTTCATGCCCAATTTTTAGAAAATATTTTTTTATTTTATTTGCTATCACATTTTTTCAAAAACAAAGGATAATTGTACTAAGGTTTATAAATAATAGTTTTATGATTAAATTAAAATAATATCAAGTTTGTGATTAAAGAATTAGATTGGTGGTTTTTTACTTGATAAAAAATCTATTTACAAACCTTATGATTAATACAAAAATAATTTTTTTCATAAATTGCATTTTCATCCAAATCACCTAAAAATATATGATTAGTGTTCATCCAAATCACATGAAAATATATGGCTGTGTTTGAATATAAAAAAAAGCTAACATACAGTTGGAGGCTCCTCTCTATCCGAAGGTATGAGAGAGGTTATGTTTGGTTCGAATCCATGACCAACTGGTCACCAAATGTGATAATATGGGTAAATATTTCTGTCAAATTTAAGTAATACTCTATTCTAAAACTCTCCTGCATGTTAAAGTTCATTATGCTTTATACCCCTCAGAAAAAAAATAAAATAATATAATTTGAGAATGTAGAATGGAGGGAGTAGGATGATTATTTGGAACAATCATGGGGCCAGATGATACTTTGGGAATGATGAGTGGCAACATGATGACAGTGGAGAAGATTGAAACACTAGAAAAATGCATGCTGGAGATGTCATGGTGTTAGGAAAAGCTAATGAAGAAGATGGCCAGAATAGAGAACATGGCTGAATGCCTGAAAGAGGCTAAACTTGCGGAAATTGAACAAGGCAGAAGGGTAAAAAAATGGATTGACATGATAGGAGTTAAAGCTGATTTGAATGAAGAATTAAAACATAAAAGTAGAACACCAAATTCTGGGAGCTCAACAGTGGAGTAGTAACAAGACTAGTTGGTATATAAGCTTTGACACAAGGTGGAAATTATGGTGTTCTAGGTAATGAATGAAGCACTAAATTGGTATGATATATATTATGTCTTCATAAAACCTAGACCAATAAATTTATACTAATCATATTAGGGAAGTGAACTTATCTTAAAGAACAACCCAAGAAGCCATTAGGAAACTTATCTTAAAGAAGCACCCAAGAAGCCATTAGATATTTTTGGATATTTCCATATATTCTATAGACAATTGGATCCATAATGACATTTCATGTGAGTAACTAAGGTTGTTGCACTTGTAACATTTTAATCTACATAATTTCGGCTTAGTCTTGTTTCTTATATTTTTGCTAACTGCATGGTGATCTTGTAACCATTGTCTTCTGGAATTCCTCGAACACAATTTTCTGTGAATTTCATTAATTTATGGTGGAAGTGAACATGCATTCCTTGCTTTTCTTCTTTGCTTCGGTTTCAGGTTGGACAAAAATAGAGGCCATTGATTCTTTGATACGTAAATCAGGGTACAATGGTCCAATAACCGATGAACTTAGGAAGGATTTACAGCTAACCAGATACCAAAGCACCTTATTTACCATGAACTATAGGGAATACGTCTCCTATGTGAAGGAGAGAAGAGGTGAAGCTCCTATTCTTGCAGCAGCTAAATCACCTAACTAATCAATTCTGCAGCTAAACTTTGTAGAGGCTGCGTAATATATTTGCTAAAAAAGAATTCTATTTTCAATAGAATTAACAAATAAAAAAGAGAAAACCCACTTGCCAAGGGTTGGAATCAATGTTTGTCTAACCCTAATTACTGAAGTGATTGGTGCAACTTTTCTATACTCTTCAAATTTGTGTGATTTTGTACTCAGTTCCTGTGAATGCCCTCTATCACTCAATTCAGCAGTTTATGAAACTTCTGTACTGTTGAACTGTTTTCTGTCACTCTTATTGATAACAGGAATTTCAATATTTCTCCTATGTTGACAAATATATTTGAAAACCCTTGAAACTAGTTCTTGCATTTTACTGAAATATATCAAAATTAGGGACTAGAATGATGAATATTTAATATTTCAGGGCTTACATGTTTTTATTACTTTTGAGACAACTTAGGTGGGGAAGAGTAAGTTTTAAGATTCTTGAGTTTCTTCAGTTTTCCGTACATCTCGTACGGATTTCTGCTAATTTTTGGAATAATATATCTTTGCCTTTCGAAAAAAAATAGAAACTAATCTATTTACAAAAATATAAAAATGGTAGTAATTATTTTCACAGAAAATAAAAAATTTGTAATGACTAATCTTTTTTTATGAAAGGAGAAATAGTTATTTCAAATGTAGTGTTTATTATTATTCTAATAGTCTTTGGCTGCAATCCAACACTCTTAAAAGATAATAAGGAGCCATAGTTAACTTCATAAATATAAGCAATAAAAGATTATGAAATAACAAGTGTTGTTAAAGTTTCTATATAACTGAAAAAGTCTTTTAATGGCTCTTAAATTAGTTTTTGGATCTGAGTATGTTTTAATACAAATTTTTTGAAAGGAGAAACTAACATTCAAGTTCTTCGAAAAAAAATAAACAATGATTAACAAAGTTGAAGACAATTTTTATTAATAATAATATAGTTATCATACATATATCATTATGTTATTTTATAAATAAAACGAGTTTATTAAAGAATAGAAAGGATAAAAGATGTGGCCCAAGATTTAGACGAGTGGAGTAAAACATATAAATCAATCCAAATGAAAGAAAAATCCAACATATGTCAACCTTATTAATCCACATGGACCACGCAAAACTCCTTTTTCCCACAAGATCCTTTAAAATTGTTTAAAATAACACTAAACAAAATTATTAAATAAAAATTAATTTTAGAAATTAAAATAATTAATTATTATATTAATTAAATTAAAGATGATTTTACAAAATTAAAAAAATTATTAATATTTAAAATAATGTGTGTTATTAATAAAAAATTATAAAGTAGGTTATCTAATAATTATTTATCAAGATTTTAATTACTAATTATTTTATATTTTAAATTAATCTCTATTAGTATTTTTTAGAAACTTATTTTATATTTTAAATTAATTTTTATTAGTATTTTAGAAACTATTTTAGAAAAAACCTGAAAAAAAAGACTATATCTTAACAACCTTATTATCAAGAAACCAATTGTAAGAAAATTATTTGAAAACTTATTAATAAGTAAAAGATTTTAAAATACTAATTGATTCCTTTATACAACTTATTTTTGTTTGTAATTAATGTACTGTTATGCAATGCCAGATTCTAATATATAAAAGAACAAATCCTTTAACATATATCATTTAATTAATACAAACTCATAGTCTTTATTGGATAATTTTATTTTTTTATCATGAAAAAAATATAAATAAATATGGTCCACTTAAAAGACAGATCAACCCTAATACACAGCATAATGAAGGACATACCACAAACCCTACCAAAGCACACTCCAATAAAATATTTACATCTACCTATCAAACAAACAATTCGAACCAAACCGTCAAATTAATAAAACTTAAAGGCTTACTATTTAAAACCTCTAAAAAAAACAAACATCCTCAACAACACAAGAAAGACCATCCAACCGGCCTAAAACAGTCGAAAGCTTTTAATAAAAAAATACATACCAAATGATAAACTTTATATTATATATATTATAATTATTAAGATGCACTTACTTTTAATTAAAATATTTTCAAATATATTTTGAAAGAAACTAAAATTATAATCTGCTAATATTTTTCTTTAAAAATACTCTGAAATGTATACATTTATATTAAGATAAATTGCAAAGTATTTCCTTGTTTAAATGTCTCTATTGAAAGCTTTACCTGCAGAAAAGTAGGAAGCAGTGTGATGGTCACGGGTATAACAGCAATGTTCTTGAATGAAATAATAATATTCCGAAGCACAGTGATTACAAGTTTTGTCAACAATAACAATTTAGGAAGTTTCTTACACTTTAATATTTATCTCTCTCACCACTGAATATAACAAGGAGTTACCAGATTCAGAAAATATACGTAAAGTGTTTATGAGCCACACTTGATTAGTGGTGACAAATGGTGATAAGTAACTACAAATTGTTCATGATTTGATCGTGATCGTTCATGATGTGATGGAGACTAGATATTTACTCACAATTACTTCTTTTATATAAATAACAATGCAAAAACAAAACATTGTATCAACAATCATATAACGTGTAGTCTAACTCTAACACATGTTTTCATTCTTCTATAACTTCATTTTCAGTGTAACTTATAATCTTGATTAATGATAAAATAATATATGTTTAATTAAATTAGGTCATCGATAAATATATGTTGCAAAATTTATTTTAGAAGGTTCATAAATTTTAAGGATTCAAATTAACCAACAAAGCTCACAAGATTAATTAAAAGTAAAATTAATATCATTCACTATCAGAAAATTAATTTTGGAGACAAAATAATTAGTTACGATTGAATTAAATATTATTTTAGAGCTTAAAAAATTATCAATATTTAAAAATAATTTTTAGTATTAATAAATAGTTTCTAAATTAATATCTAATAAACTATTAATTATTTAAATTGAAGTTCACAGTTAAAATTAAAAACTTAATAGTTAATTATATATCAACTTTTTTTATCAATAATAGAAATTATTTTATATATTAATAATTTTTTTTAATTTTTATAACAACTAATTATTTTTATCTCTAAAATTAGTTTTTTTTTAATGATCAACCAACAGAAATATCTATGAAAAATCTTATAAATTTGATGATATCACTACAAGAAAATCATGAAATAAAAATCAATTTTTAGAACCAAAATAATTAGTTACAATAATAACTAAATTAGAGACAATTTTAGAAACTAAAAATAAATTTGATTTCTAAATTAGTTTCTATTATCGTTAAATAGTTTTTAAATTGGTATCTAATTAGCAACCAAAGTTTTAACTACCAATTATTTAGTTTCTAAATTTGGTTTCTAAAATTAGTTTATATTTCATGATTTTCTTGTAGTGTATACATAGTTATACATTGTTCTTCTAAGGTTTGAGACGTTCTTTTTTATTTTATTTTCAACAATTTAAAATCAGTGTCTTTTTATTTGCAATAATTAGTATTATATTTAGTAAAATTAATAATAATAAGAATAAGCATAACCTACCTGTATAAGATAAGACAGTCGTACAAAATGTAGGTTACAGTATAACAAAAAAATAATTCAGTCGTAGGTGAGTGCTTATAAATCACATATATGAACCTTTGTTCACCCACCAAAAATCCTTCCACTTTCTTTCTTCACAGAAAAACACAGAAAATTCATCACAGAAAAACACAGAATCATCAAGAAGGAAGCAGCATCACTCTGAGAGATGAAGAACACAGTCACAGACTGTTGCATTGGCCATCTCTTTGACCCTTTTAGGTCATTTGCACATAGATGTACTAAACTGGCTAAGGAGCAAAGGGCCAGATTCTACATCTTCAGAAAGTGTGTTGCAATGCTTGTTTGCTGGCAAGATTCTGCAGCTGATGATGACCTTTGAAAATGGAAAATATAAATATTCATTACAGAAACACAGACATAATTTTCCCATCATCATATACTTATGTATGTATAATCATTCTGATGCAACTGAAATAATAACTCAGTTGGAATGAATCAGAGTATTCTATTCAATATATCAAGCTTTTTTAGGTATTTTCTTCTCTTTTTCTGCTTTTCTCTCACCCTTATCAAATTTATATACAAAATATAAAATTATGAAAAAAACCATTGTCTTGTGTAAAAAATAGTGATTGCTAGGGTTTGGTTTTTTGTTTATTGTTATCTGAGAAATTTGATGGATTTGGTGGTGGTGTTTGTTCATACTGGTTTTGCTAAGGTCCACTAATTTCAAATTTAGTTTAGAAAGAAATGGGAATGGATTCAAAGTATTTGCGCACCGGCAATCATAGTACGTTCTCCAGGTACAGAATAAATAAATTCTGAAAGAGAAATAAATCAATATTTCTGGCATAATTAGTTTTTGTTATAATAAATATATATATGTATTCAAAATCATCTTTGGACATTTCACTTCTAGAAAAATACAAAAAAAGTGAAGATTTTTTTTTGAAAAATACATTCAAATGAAATTTCAAAAGATTAAATCATACAATTGGTAACAAATAATCCTTTTTATAAAATTATAAATTTTCCAGACAACTAATCACAAAAATATTAGGATTTATCTGTCCGTCCTGCATAGACTCATCCTGCGCTTGGTTCACAAACTCTGAACTAGGTAATGAACGCGATTTCTCTGTCCTGAACGCGATTTCTCTGTCCTGTCTCACATGAGGGTCAACCTGTGTATATGCGGGTCAGTTCATGTACAATTTTTTTAAAAATATTTGTTATTAAAAAATTAAATATAAAATAATTTAATCAAAATATTTATTACTTTTTCATTATTACTGAAAAATTAAATAAAAAATTGAACCTAAGTTTATTACTGATATAAAACACTTTTGTTTCATTTCAAAACATAGTAAAAATTAAAGTAATAGTTTTATGAGATTAGTGTGAAACTTGTTATCATCACTTTATGGTCAGAAAAGGTGCTTTTGAACTTTTTGTCCCCACACGACTTCAAGTATTCATATCCACTTCGAGAATTAAAAAGAACTGTACAATCTAGCTAGAAATTACTATAATGGGAAAATATAAGAAGCACAACTCAATATTCAAAATTGAAATAATTAATTATTTTCTATTCTCGTTTTTAATTCAGTTTCATTTCTTTCCTTTTCAGATAAATTATATTTATGATTTTCATAAAATGTTCTAGAATGATTTTTTTTTAAAACTAAATGAAAACGTAACTGTTTTTAATTTTTTAAACAAGTGAACTATATAATATAATAAAAATGATAAATAATCAGTTTAATATAACACATAGTGTTTTTTTTAAGTACAATAAGAAAAAAACAAGTAAAAAAATAATAATTTGGTTAGTTTTGTTTAAACTGGTTGAAAGTAATTGAACAAATCTTTCGTGCTTGATAATTCTCACGTGTATTTATTAAAGAAAAAAATAATATTAATACACAATTAATTTGAATAAAATATTTTATTTTTAGTTTTGTAATTAAATTTTTTAATAATAGAACAAATGTTTAATCTTTAATAATGGTTACATGTATTTATTTAAGAAAAAATTAAGTTAATATGCAATTAGTTTGAATGTAGCCTTTACTTTTAGTTTTGTAATTAGAATTCTTAATGACTTCTTGAATGCTAATTACGTATTAAGGTTGATTTTTTTAATAGATTCGCATGACAGGAACTAAAATCAATCAGCTTAGTTTGGGATTCAAATAAAATTAATGAAATTTAAATTTTTATTCTAAAAATAAAATACGTCAACAGTACTTGTTGTATGAACAGATTATTTGTCCTAATAAAAATATAAGTAATTTTCAATTTATATTTATTCATTATTTTACTTTTAAAATACGTAACTAAAAAATATTTACTAGAAATTAAAAGTTAAATATTTTTTATATATAAAGGCTATGCAAATGAAAATATCACTATGAAATTTCAACTAAGTTGCCACCCAAAGTTCAAGAATCACTTCTGAATATAAACAAAGTATTATTATAAAAAGAAACAAAGGAGAAATACAATAAAACCATACTAAATTCCATGTAAATCAACAAAATCTAAATTCTCATAAAATTGTACCTATTTTTAAAGAAAACATTTTAAACATATCATAACCCTATTACAATGAAACAGGTTATGTATGTACATAATCTCAAAAAAAAAAACAGAATATCATCAAAATCGTATACATCAATTTTTTATATATCAAAATCATTTTCACCTTTACAACTTAAAAATTGTTATCGCATCAAATGTACACATTACACAAAACCAAACTTAAAAAAAACAAAAACACAATAAACCTAAAACAACTTCAAATAAGTTTATCATAATCCAACTATAATAGCAACTTTGAACACCAAAAAAAAACAACCTCCAAGAATATATATTGTTGGTGATAGAAACTAAAAGCTGCAAAATTTACCTTGTCCATGCATCTTCTATGAATTCATTTCCCATCTATCAATATAGAAAAACTCATTTGAATCCATTACAAGTTAATTATGCTATATATTTATTCTAATAAACTTGGATCAACAAAGTCAACCAAATCACCTTAAGGTTGTTAAGCAAATAGAAGGTTTTCTGACTATGATGGGGTTATTTTTTTTGTTTTTACCAAAATGGGGTTCGTTTAAAAAAAATTACAAATTTAGGCAAGTCGTGTCTAATTGGGACGACTTCATACGCAGAAGTCGTCCCAATTAGGCACGACTTCTGCCATGTCATATTAAAGTCGTGCTAACTTGGTACGACTTCTGCCCTGTCATACTGAAGTCGTGCCAACTTGGCAGGACTTCTGCCACGTCATAATTTTTATTTTATTTTTAATTTTATTGTTTATATATTGGATAGTAAGTTATATAATGTTAAAAATTAATTTCTTCTCATTACGTGTTCTGTAAAATCATTACTTCTCAAACTATTTATTTTGCAAATTCACAACAATAATTCTCTATTTATTTTCCAAATATAATAATTTTTCATTTATCTATTTATTTCCAAATTCA
>Ga0123342_1001701_pt1 | contig 37025 bp, 16 predicted proteins | sample Turbeawhitnodule_FD_89960 | JGI IMG/M metagenome (GOLD analysis project Ga0123342, IMG submission 89960) | Root nodule microbial communities of legume samples collected from Mexico - Turtle bean Mexico white nodule | ecosystem: Host-associated > Plants > Roots > Nodule | place: Mexico: Nepantla...
AATATTATTAAATATTATTAATATTATTAAATATTATTAATATTATTAATATTATTAATATTATTAATATTATTAATATTATTAAATATTATTAATATTATTAAATATAATTAATATTATGAATTATGATTTTATAATTCTTTATATTATATTAATATTTTTAATATTATATATATAATTATTATGATAATAGGTGGTAGGTAATATAGATTCGTAGGTAATAGTTTGTAAGTAATAGAGATTTGTGGGTAATAGTTGGTAGATAATAGAGATCCATAGGTAAAAGTTAGTAGCTAATAAGATTCGTGAGTAATAGTTGGTAGGTAATAGAGATTCGTAGGTAAAAGTTGGTAGGTAATAATATCCGTGGGTAATAGTTGGTAGGTAATGCTGAATTTACCTATGAATTCATAATATGTGGGTAATATCCGTAGATAATGTTGTTCGTAGGTAATGCTAAATTTATCTACGGACTCAAATCCGTGGATAAAAATTTGTAGATAACACGAATTTTTTTTAATAACTTTGACTTGTAGACATCTTTTCAAATAATCAAAAGAAAAGTTTAAACATAAAATAAAAAAAACATAAAATAAGTTATAAATCACATCCTCCTACATAATTTCACTTTCTAGCATTCAATAACGGTTTGAAAACTATATTTTTCTTTACATAAGCTAAAATATTTATAAAGATTCTAAATGAAACAAAACGATGAAATGTTGCGTAGAAATATTTTATTATCAGTGATAAAAAAAATATATCTTTAAACTTATTCTTAAAAGTAACCTTCTTTTCGCACCCCTATTTCAGATGGTAGCTGTTATTTGTTAATAAAATAAGTATAAACCATATCCACATCAATTTATGGAATAAAGGAAATTATTATTATTTAATATAATTATTTATAAATTCTTAATTAATCGAAATTACACTGGAAATTTCTATTTTAATTGTCATTATTTTATTAAGTGAGTATAAGTTATCTCTCACATGACACTCACGTGATCCTATTTATTTTCTTCCCAAAAATACCCTTATTGCTGTGATGTATGTTCCAAATCGTTATGCGCATTTCTCTCTATTCTTATATCTACACATATTGACTTAGTAAACCTAAAAATGTGATGAATGAACCCTTAATCACGAATCTAAAATAAATGATTTTTTTTAATTTTGTTACTAAGAACAAATTAATTAGTGGAGAATAAAAAAACATGAGGAAGCTAGTCTAGTATATATGAATCAAAACGAAATTAGTAAAGTATGAATTTGACTATATTTTTTTATTTTTAAAATAAAAATTCATATTTATTTCATTTTTAGTGCATAATGAGTATAAAATTTGTGTTATATTCTTGTTTTTCTTTAATAATAAATATATTCACACTACAAGAAAATTATTAAATATAAATCAATTTTAAAGATCAAAATAATTAGTTATTATTTGACTAAATTAAAAACAATTTTATAAACTTAAAAAAATTATTAGTATCTAAAGTACTTTCTATTAATAACAAAAATTTATAAAATAGTTTCTAAATTGGTATTTAATTCTTAGCTACCAAAGTTTTAGCTACTTACTATTTTATATTCTAAATTAGTCTCTATTAGTCTTTTAGAGACCAATTTAGAATCTAAAATATTAGTAATTAAAACCTAGGTAACTAATTTAGATATCAATTTATAAACTAATTTATAAATTTTTATTAATAATAAAAACCACTTTAGATACAAATAAATTATTAATCTTTAAATTAGAATCTAATTTAATTAATATAGTGACTAATTAGTTTTGATCTCTAAACTTTGTTGCTATTTAATAATTTTCTTGTAGTGTCATATCTGCATTCATATTTATTTTAAATATTTTTAGAAAAGTTAATTTTAAAACTAATTCAATCTTACAAAATTGGTTCATAAAATAAGGTTTGTATCCAATAAATAAATAAATATATATATAGGAATCTCTAACACTAAACAAATAAAAACAAATAAAAAATACTTTAATAATTTAAGATAGAACAATTTAAAAGTGAAATATACTCTTATTCATATTTCATATTTGATCAATCTACATATTTTCTGTCAATATGAATATTTAATACAATCTAATTTTCATCCTAACTCTAGGCACTTGTTTTTGTAAATATATAATCGTAGGTGAATTATACTATACACAACTTTAAAACCAAATCCATAGTCTCTTATTTTAAAGGGTGAAGCATAAAGTATTCATTTTGTTATTCTCGAGAAAGATAATATCCTGTACAAAAAACGAGAGAGGATAAAATCATCATAGTGTTTGATGAAATTGGGAAAACATGTGATGCCATGTTTTTTAAAATATGTCAATTTAAAGACAAATTAATTAAATGAAGGTTGAAAAGGAAGTCAAGAAAATGAAAATATTTGATATTAAGGATTTTTTAATGAGTTATTTGCGTACAAAAGATTGTACTATTAGAATTGATACCATAAACGTTTAGTAATAAAAAAATTAATATTATAAAAACGTCTTTATGCTATTTTCAAACTTTTTGAAAATTGAGTTTAGAAGTGAGAGCTTGATTATGAAAATTAAAGGAAGGATAAAAATGTCATAGTAAACTTTGGAAATGTTAATATTTTTCAAATCATTATTCTCACTTGAAAATTAAACAAAATGTCACACAAAAAAAATATTTTATAAATAAAAAAGAGAGTTAGAAAAAAACATAAAATTAGGTTTAGATCAACAAAGTTTATCAAGTTTATCTCACTAGAAAAATCAGGAGCAATGTTTCAAAAGATTGGAAGTTGAAAATTCAAACATTGTGAAAGCTAGTATTTTTATCAGTGTATGCATTGGGTAAGATAATTAAATATTTATTTTATTATCAATTCAAATTTAAATTAAATAAATATTTTTAAATGTATAAATTATATCATAATGAAAATAATTAATAAATAAATATTTCGAATATAGAAATTATATTTTACCTTTTCAATTAATGAGTTAAATCACGATAAAAAAAAATTTAATTATTGATAATTTATTCTAAAAATAATTAAAATTGAATTCAACAACAGCGAAAAAAAAAATAGAATTAAAGAGAGAGGCAATTTGAGTAGTTTTGGGATGAAAGAAAAAAATATAGTTTGTCGAAGGCGACATGTAAAATGCACATTTAAAAAAACCAAAAAAATAATACAAAATTCTAATTGGAAGAATAAAAGAAAAGTCTCACTCTTTAAATTGTCACTACAAGAAAATCATCAAATAAAAACCCAAATTTTAGATACCAAAACAATTAGTTGCAATAGTAATTAAATTAGAGACCATTTTAGAAACTAAAAAAAAAATTGGTTTCTAAATTAGTTTCTATTATTGTTAAATAGTTTTTAAATTGATATCTAATTAGCAATCAAGGTTTTGCTACCAAATTTAGAAATCAAAAAATTATTTAATCCCTAAAATGGTCTTTAATTTAGTCACTATCGCAACTAATTATTTTTTGTTTCTAAAATTGGTTTCTATTTCATGATTTTCTTGTAGTGTGTGTTTTGATATAATACAAAAATAAATAGAATGATTAAGTAAAAAAATTAATAATTTTTATTGTAAATTATGAAGTCATCTAATCTAAAATTACCCTTTTTAAATAGGTTAACAAGTTGTGTGAACTAAATTAACTCTTCCATCTAATAAATAATAATAATAGTAGTAATAGTAATAATTTGTTAAACTCACCCCCTAAAGTAGAACTTTCTTACGAAAAAAGTTGTAACAAACAGTTTAGAACTATCCTTAGAAAAATTTGCATCACCATCTGAAACAATTTCACAAGCATGTGGTGAGCACCAACCATGAACATTGATTTTTGGATTTTCATAAACTAATGATAGGATCCGCACTATATTGAATGATACCCAATTGAGGTAAATTCAGATACCTAACCACCATGAAAGAATATGAAACACACATCACAGCAGTAGCAGAATCAATTGAAAACCAAATCCATTTCAATCCAAAGGAATATACATTCAACCTTAAAACATGATGACTCTGAATCTTGTTTTAACTTGGTGGAAGAGAAAATTGACTAGTCATAGCACCATTTATGCATGAGTCAAAGCAGCAAAAAGTAAGAAGAAAGGGTACATTCTAAAACAATTATTATGAGAACTTTTTTATTTGTGTCCCACCTTCATTCACTGTGTTGACCTCAACGCTGCCTTTTTAGTGTCACACCACAAGTGCTGTCAACTATCAAAAGGAATTTACACACAAAAAATAAACTATCCAAAAGAAATCTCAATTACCAGTTTAAGCACAATGCTTGACAAATCAATTGGAAAGAATGAAGGCACAAAGGATAATTCAAACACCATTTTATACATAACAATAACTCCTTCCTAATTATAAAATAGTTAAATGGATTTAATCTAATTTAAATTGAATTAAAAAAAACTTAATTCAGTTTGATCTAGTTAAAATATATCTAAATTTTACACTCAATCTATTTTATTTGGATTGGATCTTGAAATACTCAATCCATGATGACCCGTATTCTTAACAAAATCAGATTCCTGAGAAGAGATAGAGAAGGGACACTGAAGAATAAAGAGGAACTATATTATTCAAGGATGAAAAATATGAGAATGAGAAACCTGATCCTCCCTAAACCAATTCTGATATGCCAACTGATTTCCTTGGTCACAATTACAAGTTACAATATTTCCCTTCTCCTTACATAAACTTGTCTAATATAACAGACACTGAATAAAATGATGCAGATCTCTCAAAATATGTGCTGAACTACGATCTTCAGGCATTCTTAGAATTTGGATGACTCCAACTTGATCATAAAAACTAAGTTATATAAAGTGAGGATTATTAATAGTTTCACCAAGAACAAATGAAATGCGATAACCACCCAAATGGAATAGGACTTTGCTCAACCTCAGTCCTTACCAATCAGGGATCTATAGAATACTTTTGCTCATATGATACTAGTTAACAACTGTTAAAATTAAAGATATTGACTATTTTCATATTTAGCTCGGTTTCAGAAATATAAGATGAAGCTAAAATGCTGATATGGTTTCATGTCACAAGGAACACAATTCTCTTCATATTGCATCATTAAAGGTTGATATCTTAATATCCAAAGCATGGTTGATATGAATCATTTTGACAAGGACACAGTTCTCATAATGTTTTTAGGCATAATGAAACTTGATCAGTGAATGACTGCATAAATCAGCATGGATAATCATACATCTAAAATGATATCTTGATCTGTCTTATTTTTTTCTTGTTGGTATAATTATTTACAGATAAGGAGGAAAAATCAACCTACCATTACTATGAGCAACAACTGGTGGATACACGGTTAGATTCATGGAAATGTTGAACTGCAGCATGTAAATCATCCATCTCTGCCCAATAGTTACCATACTGAAACAAACCTTCACTTTCCCTTCAAGGAAAATACAACAGCTAAAGTTAAGACAAAGCAGAGGGGTGAGGATCAAAACAAGATGACAGAAACTTCAGCAAATTAATGCACTGTAAATGGAGAAACTACCTCTCAGTTTACACCTAGCAAACGAGTTCCATCTGTTGGGAACTACGCAGTGACTCCTGAAACATTGGTACTTCACTTTTTAAAATGTACCCGTGCCTGGTCCATGCTAAGTACAAAAATTGTAGTGGCTTTTAGACTTTAGTATATTCAAGTGAAACTAAATGTGGCTTTTAGACTTTAGTATATTCAAGTGAAACTAAATGTGGCTTGGAGTATATCTAGATATGCCTTAGCTACTTGCAAGATCATCTCCAAATGACAATTTTTAAGCTATGTTTAGGGATTTTATTGACTTTCTCTTAACATTTCCATGTAAATATTGTATATTCATGGTATATATTATGTACGGGTCAGGATTGAAATATCCAATGTCCGGTCAAGGTCGACCGACACAAGCAAGGCTAATCAACAACTAGACATTAGATAATATATTCTTAACTACAGTTCATATTCTGAATTTGGTCCAATAATAAAAAATTCATGATGATCATATAAATAGGTATGGATTCCAAGAATCAGGTACGTCATCATTATACACTGAATACATCTGAGTGCCGAATACCAAAATCTCATTTCACTTGAACGTTTGAGTAACTTTTGCAAGTACCATCCGAACTTGGAGTATACAAGAACGAGAAATAAAAAGACAAGAGAAGTACGAGGAGTTCACACGGAGAGAAAACGAGCAACGAGGAGACCAACCAACTGACTAAGAAAGAAGGAGTCTCTCTTTATTCCAACCCCGAGAATATATTATTTAAAAAAGAATATTAACCTAGGGTTAGCTTTAATTTTTAAAAGGCACCATGTACCTATAGTGGTATATAGAGTACTTACCTTATCTGTATTCGTGCATGATAGAGCAGCAGATATAGTGAGAGAATGAGGTTTGTGTATATCAATTAGCATATTCCAATTCTGGGGAAAATGAGTTCCTGAGGATCCTACATATAATAACAATGATCCTAATACGACTACATCACATATTTTAACATTACTTATATATAATAAACAAAAATAGCCTCTGTTACCACAGTAATCACATTAGAGGAATTAAATAATACTAAAAATAATAATATACTTATACAATTGCTCAAAGGTTGAATGTAGGTTTCATAATTATACATTTTTAATATTTTTTATGATATCTCACTTGGTAAATTTGTAATTGGACAAAATATATTTCTCAAAATCATCTCAATCGCTAAATTGAATCTCGGTAACTTTTAAATTGTTTTATAGTTCAAAATAATTTTACACCATAATTCAAATTATTTATTATAAATGGAAATGTATTTATTTATTATAAATCTAAAATATAATTCATATATTTAAAGATATTCTTTATCACAGATGTTAACCATAATATAGTTCACATATAAAATATTTATTTGTTATAAATTTTAATTTCAATTACGCGTTGACTAAAACTAGTCATTAATATACGATTTTTATATACTTTTACTAAAATAACTTCACTTTTTTATTAAATATAATATGTTTACTCTATTTGAAGAAATGATCTTCTTCTTCATCTGGTGCGTTTGCTTTCCAATCTCGCGCTGAGACTCAAGTCACATTTTCCTTGTTTTCATTTTATTTAAAAATAAAGTAATTTTTGAAAAAAGGTTTGGAAAAATATAAGTAATTTTTAGAAACCAGAAATTACTATTAAAAAAATTATTTTCGTTAAGCATGTCCTTCATCGATAGCCTATAAAAACAATTCGTTTTTAACTACTCAATTCTACTTTTTTATTAAATTAAAATCATTTTTATTATTTAATAAAACAAATAGTATTACAATTTTTTAAATAACTAGACAACTTCTCAATTTATCCTTACAAAAATACTTATATTTTAAAAAAATTAAATTATAATTTTTTTCATATAAATTATAGACACACAAATATAAAAAATCATGTTTCCACTGGTAAATATAACAAGAATGAATCTATTTGGAAAACATAAATTACTTTTTATTTTATTTTGAATGTTTTAAGCTGCAATCAAATAGTTCCAATGATCAAACCCATGAAAGAAATTTAAAGAAACAACAAAAAAAAAAAACTAGAACATGGGGAAAAATGAAATAGAAAAGAAACTTAAATATATCAGAAAGAAACTTTCGCTTAGAATTACTTACTATAATTAGATTTTAAGCATTAAAAATATTTCATTTTATATAATCAAACTTTTTTATTACAACATAACTTGTGCAATGAATAATATATTTAGTTATTTTATTTTCATATAATAAACAAAACCGCATAATATATTTAGTTAAAATGATATAAATATTAAATTTTAACTTAAAATAAAACAGTATAACAAAATATGGGGACATACAAGTGTGACAGGGTTTGTGTTTTTACTAGTTTTGAAAAGTTAAACAAATTGTTTTGAGTGTTTTTTAATTTAAAAAACATCTAAAATCATATAATTAATAAATGTTTTCTTATTAAACAAAATTCACAAAAATAATTTGAACAAAGTCGTCCATACCCGGCTCTGCCCAACGGGTCATACCATGAAAATGAGTTCTGATTATTTGTCAGCTTTTACTTCTTGTACCCCATAATGACTAATTGTACACCATGAAATTTAAAAAAAAAATAACTATTTTATATTTTCTAATAGTGACTTCCAAATTATCTGTTTAAAAATATAATAATATTTCTGGAACATAATTTCTAGAATAAATGTTTTGGAACTTATAAGAAACATTATGGAATGAGTTTTCTAAAAACAAACTTTTTGAACTATATTTTATGAAAAATATGAAAAGTTTTTTAAATGAGTTTTTTATAATAAATTTTTCAGATACAATAATATCAACAGCGTTAAAAATTTTAACTTGTTTTGGTTTATGCTTAAAATATCCAAATAATAATTTAGGGAAATTACAAATAGTAATTTTTTATCTGATTTATAAAGCTAAGTCTTTTTAAATGGAAAATAGAAAAAAAAAATCTAAACTAACTAAAAATATGATAAAAAGTCGGTAACTGGTAAATTTAAAATGACTTATTAATATGATATTTAGTATAAAATTTTAAGTTATTAATAAAAATATATCTTGAATTATAATTTTAGTTTTAATAAAATTTAAACTTTTATTTTTTTACAAACCAATTATTTTAACTATTTTTTTACTTTTAGTTATTATATTCTTTTCATACATTCTTCGATTCATCTTAACTTATATTTTAAAATATTTCAAATCAAATTAAAAACAAAATAAAATGTCCTACCTTAATTGGAAATCGTATTTTTCATTATATTAAATAATATATGCTTAAGAAATAGTACAATATAACATTATAATATTAATATCGTGAAGCATATATAATGTCAAGATAATAAAATAAATATTACAAAAAGAGTACAATGGGTAAAATCAATAGCATAATATATAAATACAAAAAGTGTTATTATTATCCATCATTATCTAATAAAAAAAGTTAAAAAAAATAGGAATTTATCTTATATAAAAAAAATAAATATCCCAGTGAGTGAACGAAGAAAAACTAAAAAATATAATAAATTATTTTAATTTTAGAAATTTATTAAAAATTAGAAGATAAATTTAATAATTAATTTAAGAAACAAATACAGCAATATTAAAAAGTTTTAAGAAACACTATTTCATGTTTCCACTAACACTACAAACATAAAAAAAAAAAAATATACCAAACCAATATACCAAACACTATTTAAAAAAATCATTAAATTAAATAAAAATTAATTTTAGAGACTAAAAATAATTTGTTGTTGTATTGACTAAATTAAATATTATTTTAAACACTAAAAAGTTATTGATTTTTAAATTAGCTTCTATTATTAATAAATAGTATGTAAACGTATCTAATTAGTTATCAAGATTTTAACTACCATCTATTTAGATTCTAAATTTGGTAGCAAAAACGTTACTAGCAAATTAGATACTAATTTAGAAACTATTTATCAATAACATAAACTAATTTAGAAACTATTTATCAACAACATAAACTAATTTAGAAATCAATAATTTTTTTAGTCTCTACAATAGTATCTAATTTAGTCAATATAACAACTACTTATTTTTATCTCTAAAATTGATTTTTATTAATGATTTTTTTGTAAGAAAATATTATTAATAATGTGACAGAAGATTTTAATTAGAAAAAGAAACTAAAATCTAATTAAATATCATGCAAAAAAATATCTTTTTTAAAAGAAAATGATATAAACTTGTATCAATTGAACCCCCAGTCAACTTTAAAATAAGTTTCTTTTTATTAACCTATGAAAAAGTAGGTTAAAAAAGTTCAAACTCCCAAAAATTCCCATATAAAAAAGATTAAGGTAAGCATCAATAGAAAACTTGAATGTGTTATAAAAGTTACCATGTTCCAAATTGGTGGCTATTGTTCTTGTTTTGATGACCACACAAAAGTAGGGGGAAGGAATAGTCATCCCTCTCAACCTTACAAAATTAGGTCAATTTTAACCTATAGATTCTGGTCCCAGGAACAAGACTATTTGTCACATGTGAGTAGGATCCTCGTACTTTCTCATCCAGATTTTTGAAACCATGCAAATTCATCAAATTTTTTATACTTTATAAGTTAATATAGGTTTATTTTATTTGGGAGTCGAGATTAATAACAGTTTAAATACATTTTTTTTTAATTTATTGAAATATTTTATAAAATTAAAATCGTGATAAAGTTGTAAAACTCCAAAAATTAATATTTTAAATATTTTAATTAATAAAATATACACTACAAGAAAATTATGAAATAAAAACTAATTTTAAAAAAAAAATAGTTATTATAGTAACTAAACTAGAGACCATTCTAGAAACTAAGAAAACTTTAAATTAGTTTTTATTATTATTAAATGGTTTTAAATTTGGTATCTAATTAGCTAGCTACCTACCAAGGTTTTTCTACCAGATTTAGAATCTAAATAATTAGTAGTTAAAACCTTGGTAGCTAATTAGATGCTAATTTAAACATTATTTAATAATAATATAAATTAATTTAAAAATAAATAAAAAAATTAGTCTCTAAAATGGTCTCTAATTTAGTCATTATAACAACTAATTATTTTTTTTTCTAAAATTTATTTTTATTTCATGATTTTGTTGTAATGGCAAGACAATTTTTTTCATATATTAATGGAAATCACATAGAAAACTTCAAAATTAATGAACAATTTTTTTCATACATTAAAATTAATTTATACTTGGCATAATTTATAAGAATCTGAATTAGATGCTTAATTTACAGAAAATTTATTATTTTTTATTTTCTTTAATGTGTGGGGAAATTATCTAAGTATTAAATAAATAAATAAAATTAATCAAATTTGAAAATTAATTTGTTGCTTTGTGGGAGACAATAGTTTCTATAGTAGACTTAACCCAGCTGGTCACTCTCACTGAATATATAATTTAAAATACTAATTATCTCAAACAAAAATAGTTTTAAGTCATTTCCTAATAGATATTTTTTTTTAAACTTTTGGTCAACAAGAATACTTTTATGGTGTTTGTTATATCTCTTTCATTTTATCAATTTAAAAATTTAAGTTTTAAACTGCATTTCAATATTTTTAAAATAAAAGTATCATATCACAGTATACATTATTTTTGCATAAATCTAAAATATAATTTATATGTTTGAAAAAATATATATTTCCAATTTAATTATTGTATTTAAAATTATTTATGTACAATGAATTTCAATTAAATAAATGATTTTTTTTTTAAAACATGGTGATGTAAGAAGAAAACAGGATTGGTCCATTAGACCATTCAACCTAAATCTGATATATGTTTGGTTTGGTTCGGTTGTGATGAATAATGATAATATATAAAATTATGCATGACAACAAAATTTCTATTTATAAGTAAAATCTGTAAAGAATAGTAACTAAATATCTTGGATATATATATATATATATATATATATATATATATGATTATTTTAATTATTGACTTTTTGATGGAGTAGATATGGGTAGTATTCATTATTTGTTAATAATTTTATTTAAGTATTTTTAAAAATAATAATAAAATTATTATAGTGAAAGAATATTAATTATTGAAAACTTGTTTAAAATTTAATTTTATATATTTATATTTTTTATTTAAACATATGAAATAGAAGTTTTTTTAAAATATTAATATTTAGATTAGATTGTTTGACAATGAAAAAAATAGTAATTTTTTTTTTTAATTTTAAAAAAATATATTTGATGAGAGCCTTTGAGGAAATATAGAAGGAAAGTGAGGAAAGTGAAGGAATGAGACGAAGCTTCCTTTGGCTAAAGCTATGCTGAAAGATGTTTCTTTCAATTACAACTTTTTCGATTTCAAAAGTCTTCGTATAATGCTCAAATAATTGCATTTTAGTTTTGAAAAAATAAATTAACTAATATTTTCAACTTTCAATGAATATTATTTTTTTATTTCTAATTTGTTCCAAATACTTATTTACATCGTTATTGTATTTACACTATATAAAACTATTTTTCCTATTTATTTTTTTAGTGTCGCATTTTTATAATTTTTTTGTTTTAATTTAATTTTTATTTTCAATGTTTAAGATATCATTAATTATTTTTTATTTTTATTGATCATTTATATAATCATTAATTAATTTATATACATATATGTGTGTATTTATTGTAATAGAAAACTTTATAAATATTAAAATTTATTGTATTTCTTAATTTTTCTAGAACAACCTTAAACAATAATTAGAAAAAGGAGAGTAAATTTATTGGATTGTTTTAGAGATGTATTGATATCTAAATTAGATTTTATTATTGATAAATAGTTTATAAATTTGTATGTAATTAGTTATCAAACTTTTAACTTCCAACTTTAAAATCTAAATAATTATTAATTAAAATTTAAGTAACTAATTAGATATCAATTTAGAAACTATTAATTAATAATATAACTAATTTAAATATATCAATAATTATTTTAATCTTTAAAATAATATTAATTTAATTAATATAACAACTAATTAATTTTTATCTTTAAAATTAAAATTAGTTTTTGTATTAGTGATATTTACAAATGTATACATATAAGGAATGTCAACATAAGTGTGAATGTATCTAATTAGAACATGGGTTATTTTTAATTGGGTGGAATTCAAGTAGGCTAGTGATATAGATGGATATGAGGTTTTTCACTGATTTTTTATAAATGTTGGAACATTTTTTAATTTTTTATAAAACATAATGAATTTAATTGTATGTATATTATTTTTAAAATGTGTATTTTATGTTATTTCATGGATTAATCAGTTGACCAGTTAATTAAATCCTTTTAATTCAGTCGCTTATTTAACTTATCAGGTTTCAATTTTATTCTCTACTTTTTATTTAATTGTTAACTAATCAATGAGGTCAAATATAGCATCAATATTCATAGACCAGTAGAATTTTAAGGAATTTTTCTATAGTTTTTATTTTATTTTTTTTGTCTTTCTCGGCACTGGGAATAAGCTGATTAAATTAATGCATATTCCAAAATATAATATTCTGGACCACACAACAGAAGAAGCTTGGTAATTACAAAATCTTACATGCATTCAAGATTAATCAAACGTGGCTGCTGCATTCTATAACTCACACCTGAATATTCAAAAATAACTTAAATAATAACATTACCAATTAATTCACATATATATATTAACAAATAAAATAAACTACAAGTTGGTTTATTTTTTTGTGGTAAATAATAGAGTGGCAAATAAATAAATTTAGGAGACTTATTACAAGTCTGGTGCAGCGACTACTACAAATTAAACTAAAAAAATCAGAGTCAAAGTTACAATATTAATATAATTAGAAAACTCTACAATATCATTGGTAAACAAATAGGTTGATTTTGATTTAGTTGTCTCTTTTGAGAACTTGTTTAATCTATATATGGCACACAACATTTTTTTTCCTATAGTTGATTATATAAATTATAATGAATAAGGATGAGTGGGTGTTTTAATAATATAGGTATTGCTATTATTGTTTGCTTAAAATAATAATAATAATAAGGTCCAAACAATCAAGTATTTAATTAGGACAATAATCTATCACTTAAGTTCGTTAATTAAAAATTAAAATTAAATTATACGCTTAGATCACTACAAGAAAATCATGAAATATAAACCATTATTTAGAGACTAAAAATAATCAGTTGTTATAATAACTAAATTAGATACCATATTTTATAGTCTAAAAAAATTTTGGTTTCTAAATTAGTTTCTATTATTGTTAAATGGTTTCTAAATTGGTGTCTAACTAGCAACCAAGGTTTTTGCTACCAATTAAAACTTTGGTTCCTAATTAAACACCAATTTAGAAACCATTTAACAATAATATAAACTAATTTAGAAATCAAAAAAAATTTAGACTCTAAAACGGTCTCTAATTTAGTCACTATAGCAATTAATTATTTTTAGTCTCTAAAAATTGATTTCTATTTCATAATTTTCTTATAGTAAATTAGAGATATTAAAAACAATAAAGATATTATGTACCGAACAAGTCAATTCTAGAACACCTTGATATCCGATATCGACAATGCATTAAATAAAAGGGTGTTTACACAAATTAAATTTTACGAAAAATTAATAATTTTTAATCATGATATTATGTTAATCTTGAATCGATTCATCAAAATCATATAAATATAGACACTAGAATCAACAAATTACTATATAAGTGATAAAAAAATGGTGTATAATTTAGATAGAAGTTTCTTGTTGTAAATAGAGATATGTGGCGTAGAAGGAAGCAAATAAAAAATTGCACAGTGAGGAGTAGAAATTTCAAAAGAAGTGTGGAAACAAACACCGTGCCTTCCACCCTTGACTAATTTTCAAAACATTCAATCATGGACTTTGACTTTACTACTTTTCCACCATTTTCTTCCTACTCTACTTTTCTTTCTTCCTTTCTTTCACTTTCCATCAAAACCATCTCAACTTCTCCCTTTCTTCTTATCTTCTTCCATCAGTTCACTCCTTCATCCCTCACTACTTTTCAAACTCTAACTTCCCTCTGCAACGACACAATTTTTTCCTATTTGCAGGTGCACCTTTCATTTCTTTTCTTTTTTTTACTTTTATTCACTTTCTCCTCCCTACCATGTCTCATCTATATGTCCTCTTAGTGGGATGATATCAACCACCTTTAGTACTTTTCAAAACCCTTTCTCTCTTTCTCTTTGATTCATTCTTCTTTCACACGTGAAATAAATACACATCTTGAAATTTTCAATGGCTAATTATTTATGAGGTTTGAAGATTATTTTGTCTCCCAAGCCTAGCATCTACTTCATCCACTCTCTGTGATTTCTTTGTTTATTTTGCCAATGAAAGCAAGCCACTCCCTCACTCACACATATAACAGTGCTTTGCATTTCCCAAAAGTAAACTCAAATGGCATTTAGAAAGTTGAAGAAAAGTATTACTAGAGGCACAAAACATATTCTCTTTTATCTCATGATCATGATGCAAAAGCACTAGCATCAAGCACCATGCACCCCATGGAATATCTCTTCTCTCTTCCTGTACCCGCCAGGGCTGATATTATCCAATTCCTGGTGCAGTCTTTTGGCTGCAGTTACATTTGTCTCTGGGCATATGATTCCATTTCACCCAAGTATATTTATGCATACACACACATTATTCTATTTTAGTTCTAAACATGTCATACTTCTGAGCTCACAACTTGGTCTGTTTTTTTTTAGTCGTTTGTGCTTCTTGGATGGTATCTACAATGTAACAAACGACCAACCAGGCTCTAGTTTGGGGACTGTGGCACAGCAACTTTTCAGTCAGTTTCGGACACTAACATTTGATGTTAACGATGAGTAAGGGTAGCTCTTGTGTTCCATATTTTTTAATGCAAATTTACATAAGAAAAGGTAAACATGTGTTTTTTGTTTTATTCAGCCGTGTTCCTGGACTAGCATTTAGGAACCAGCGTCCCTACCTAGAGTTGCAACGATTGGAACTTCTAAGACTTGCATCAACAGAAATACAAACACAATTCTTCCAGGTACTTTTATTCTTCTGATGGAAGAGCATTCTCTTCAAAGTTATATTTAAGCGACATTTTTAAAGGCTGCTACTAAGATTAGCTTTTTATTTTTGTTTTACAGGAGGCAAGGATTAAGGTTGGTTTGTTGTCAAAGACAAAATACTTTTGTATTTTTTGTTTCTTAATAAGATTGATGATGAACATGCTTGTGCCTTATTCTTCTCAGACTGCTGTTTTCATGGGGTGTAACAAAGGAGAAATTGAGCTTGGTTTCTTAAACATGTCCCAGGTGAGAAACCATATGTCATATGAAATGTCATTAACCAAAAGAGGTATGAATCAATGTTGTATAATTAATTGAATTCTGATTTCTTTCTGTGCAGGTTGACATTCAAACAGCACTGAGGAGTTTGTTTCCTGGAGATTTTTCTGGTGGACAGGCCCAGAAAATTGATCAAAACCCTCCTACATCATCTTCATCTTCTTTGAGATCAATATCCACAGGTAGCCCTGAATACTCATCTCTTCTGTTCAGTATTCCAGGCAGTTCTCAACCCCACTTTCCTGAGACACTTGGAGGAGCAACAATGTCCCCAATGGCAAACACAGCCATTCAAGCATTGGCACAAGGCCCTCTAACAACACAAAGTGAACATGATGCAATGATGAGAGCAATCCTCCATGTTATATCTCCAACTTCTCATCACCAACAAAACTTCCATCCAGACACCAGTGCTTTCCAGAGTTACAGATCAGACATTGCTTCCAAGATGGCTCCCAATATCAGAAGGCAAAGCCTCATGAAGAGATCTTTTGCATTCTTTGGAAACTTAAATATTATGAGAATGAGAGAACGCATTCAAGCAACGTCCCGTCCCTCAAATACCCAGCTGCATCATATGATATCAGAGAGAAGAAGGCGTGAGAAACTAAACGAGAATTTCCAAGCACTCAGAGCACTACTTCCTCCAGGAACTAAGGTACTCATAAAAAAAACTTTACAAACTTTGCCCTTATTTCATGTGTGGTATATTCCAATTAATGCCTTGTTTTTAACATGGTATAATTTGTTAGAAAGATAAAGCGTCTATACTAATAGCAGCAAAGGACACATTGAGCTCTCTAATGGCTGAAGTTGATGAACTAAGCAAAAGGAATGAGGGATTGACATCACTTTTGCCATCCAAAGAACCTACAACTGAAGAAACCAGGGTTAGATTATCTCCAAATGAAAGACTAGGTGTCCGAGTTTCACATGTAGCCGAATCAAGCTCGTCACAGGATCGAAGGGTGGAGTTGCAAGTGAATGTGAGAGGACAAGTTTCTCAAATTGATTTGTCAATCTGCTTATTGGAATTCTTAAAACGGTGTCTCAACGTGAGCTTGGTTTCCATGGACGCAAACACCCACATTGCACAAGGGAATAATGCTCTTCATCAACTAACCTTCAGATTAAGGATTATTCAGGTATGTGCATATCTATCTCTTGAACAATTCATCAAATAGTGTAAAATAACATAGTTTTATGATATAATGAAAGCTTCTGTCATGTATAATTTTTGTTTAACATAACATACAATGGTATTACACTATTAATACAACATATCAAAACGCTAGCATGCATATATTTACAATGCTTACATTCATCATTTTATTTTATCACCAAGATATCTCACATGAACTATACTCATTCCCCTCATAACGAAGTTGTCCATTATCTCTTTTATGAGTTTGCAACAATGTAATCTCCATCGGTTGTTCCTGAATTTGAATGACTATACCTTCCCATCTGCTGCTACTGTTATTCGTACTCTTGTCTCCTCCCTTCACAGCTTGTCGTGGGATTCATTTGTTACTTCTTTCTCCATATTGCTCTTTTGGTAACTACCTTTTTTCATACTCCTCCTTTTCTCTTCCACGTCCCACTCATTTCATTCCTTCTATATCTTCACATGCATTTTCATATTTCCAATCCATATTCCATCCAACTTCTTTCAATTTTAAGTATAATTCAACTTTAAGTTTTAAGTTTTGCATCCATTTATATATTTTAAAATATCATAATTTCTAGTTGATATAGTCTCAACAATTTGTCAAGAATCTTACAAACTCTATGTCCATTCCTACTATGTTTTCTTGAGATAAACACATCGTGTTCTTTTCCCCATCGAAACACTTTTCACATGTTTGGGAAATGAGAGAAAAAGTAAGGAGTATCTTTCATGAATATTGTCACTGGACTAGAAATATCAGCAACTGGAATGTATAAACGTTTAGGTTAATTAGCCACATGTGGCTATACGTGAAGGGGATAGAAAATATATTATATATGAATCTATAGTAAAGTAGACAAAGTTTGTTGATAAAATACAATAAGCTTCATTAAGGAAGATGATAACTTTCAGGACATAAATATATTCAAACAAAAGAATGTTTATGTGTACATGATAGTAACCATTTGCACTGTCAAACTTTTCAAAAGTGGGTGGCGCAAGACAAGTCTATCTCTGCATTATGAGAGTAGAATTCTAGATGCAAAATCAGAAATAGATGAGGAAAAGAGTGGCGGCTTCCTTTTTGCAGGATCCAAGAACCCCCCCTTCATCAATGCAAAATTATATATTTATTTTGTTACCATGTTTTTAAACTTAAAACGAAGGAGCTTCGAAACTGCAGTACTTGTGATGATGACACTGTTGGTGTGCTTTGTCACCTCCCATGATGTCACAAACGGCATATTCAATTCAAAAAAAGTTGGTTCTACTTTGGCAGCCATCGAACATATGCATGAGTCAGCATCAATATCTTAATAACTTCCATACGTATAAAAAGTTGCCTCCCAAAACAAGAAATCTAAACTTGTGGTTGTGGCTATGTTGGGTGCATTATATTACACAAAACGACTGATCAACATCACAGTTTTAGCATATATTTTCTTTCTTATTAAAAATGACATTAGAAGTCACAAAAAACATATAAAAGAAAACAACAAAGTGGGTATGAAAGAGTAATGAGGTTTTGATGTTTATGCAGGGAAGTGAATGGGACGAGTGTGTCTTCGAGGAAGCAGTGAGAAGAGTGGTTGGTGAGTTGGCACAGTACGAAGAGGACCAATAACTTTGACCAAAACATCACCAATCTTTGTCCATCAAATCAATTCTATTCAACTGCCTAAGTTGTTTGTTTCATAATTAAATTTGTTTTATTAATTAGGTCAACATATTTATTATAATTTGTGTTAGTTTCACCACCAGTTCATCTTATTATTCAATATCCTCATTTTTCTCTACTAACTTATCATTACTTCCTTTTCATAACTCTACATATCTTTTAGTTTTTTCTCATCAAAATAATTTATGTTTTAAAATTTAAGTACAGTTAGTATTTTTTTTTCTTAATACATTTCATTACAAAAAAATTATTAAATACAAACTCAGTTTAGTGAGATCAAAGTTATTATTTCACCAAATTAGATATTATTTTATAAACTAAAAAACTTATTGGTATATAAACTAGTTTCTATTATTAATAAAAATTTATAAAATAAATTTTAAATTGATATTTAACAATTAGCTACCAAAATTTTTATTATTTATTATTTTATATTTTAAATTAGTTTCTATTAATCTTTTATAAACTAATTTAGAATCTAAAACATTAGTAACTAAAACTTGAATAGCTAACTTATATACTAATTTAGAAATTATTTTAAATTTTTTATTAATAATAAAAATCACTTTAAATGCGAATAATTTTGTAGTTCCTAAATTATTTAATTTAGTTAATATAATAACTAATTATTTTTAGTTTCTATTTAATAATTATACTAAATTTCATTACTAATAAACACTAAAGAACAAAATTATAAATGTCAAATACATTTTTTATCTAATTATTAATTCAACTATGTCTATCCACTAGATCTCAGTGAAAGGTTTCTAACAATGTTAAAATGAAAATATTATATAAAAAAAAAAAACAAAATACAAAATATTTATATATGAATTTTATTGATTTGGAGGGTTAAACTATTTTTTTCATAAGAATTAAATAATTCTCATTGTTTTAATTAATTGAGCTAATAGATTGAATAAGTTTCCTATTTATAGTGTTTGTGTGATAAGTTCTTGATGTAAGGGATTTCACAATAAAATTGTATAGGTAAAAGGTGATTGTGGTGGTTGTTGCATTGCATGCATTAATGAAAAATCATGTTATCAAGAGGGACAATGGAGCAACAACATTTGACAATGAGAGCTATTGATGGCCAGATTCAGTTTCAATTGAAAAGATGGTCAAAATGATCACAAAGTCATAATTAAAAACCACAAATGTTTTTGTTCTTATTCTTAGGATTCGAACGTTAGTCAATCAAATTTCTATGTGGAAAATCTGTGTTGAGCTTTAGAGACGGCGGTTTTGACTCTCCACCTCATCCCAATTTCTTCAAACCCTTCAATAAAGTTTTAAGACAATATACCTTTTGCTTTCTCTGTTTTCTTCACTAACATCTATGCCGAATCTGAATATACACTAAAAGCAATAAGGAAATTGTGAAATAAAAAGTAATTTTAAACATCTTATTATATTAATTAAATAAATTATTTTATAAATTAAAAAATTATTAGTATATAAGATAGTTTTTATTATTAATAAAAATTTATAAAATAATTTTTAAATTGGTATCTAAGTAGAAACTTAAAGGAGATAAGAGGAGACAAAAGGTTGTAGAAACAGATTGAAGGTAATTGCAGAAGATTGCAAAACTGTTGAGTTGATCTTATTCATTTGATTTACTTCAATAATATATATAATAAAATTACAAATTACTGGAACCTATAAAATAGGAATTCTAACCGTCCTATAAACTAACCATTAATGCAATAATAAAGGTATAATAGTTTAAGGGTAATAAAATCAGAATTAATAATAATAAAATCAGAATTAATAATCAATCATCTAACTATTAGCTATTAAGTTTTTACCTACCATTACAATAAAATTATTAAATAGAAACCAATTGTTTAGAAATAAAAAATAAATAGTTGTTAAAGTGACTAAATTAGATATCATTTTAAAGACTAAAAAAATTATTAGTTTCTAAATTAGTTTTTATTATTGATAAATAGTTTCTAAATTGGTATCTAATTAGCTACCAAAGTTTTTACTACCAAACTTAGAATTTAATATTTTTTGTAGTATACTAATTACTTATCTTCGAAGTTAGTCTCTATTGTACTTTTAGAGACTAATTTAAAATCTAAAATATTAGTAGTTAAAACTTTGGTAGTTAATTTAAATATCAATTTATAAATCATTTTATAATATTTTATTAATAATAGAAATCACATTAGATATTGATAATTTTTTTTCTCTAAATTGGTATCTAAATTAATCAATATAGTGACTAATTATTTTTTATCTATAAATTTGGTTATTATTTAATAATTCTTTTAGTGATACTTTTTATTTAAATTTTAGTACAAATAGTTTTAAAAATGATAATGTTGAAATCATTGATTGTAAAGAGAGACCTTGTTAGAACTATTGCTTTGTATTTAGAAACGATGTGTTTGAAAATTCTGTTTCAATGCATGATAAAGTAAAATTTCTTTAAGGTATTACTACAACAATCTTTACCCATTCCATCCACGAGTTGTTTTTTAAATATTTTTTATATAATAAATTATACTTTAATTCATTTATAAAATTATGTATTAAAAATTAATTAAATTTTAAAAATTATGCAAATATTAAGCACGTGTTTTTATAAATGGATGAAAGATTTAAGATAAGTCAATGATGAATATTTTTAATTATTTAAAGTTATAAAAATTTTATTTTTTATTTCTTTTAAATATTTCCTTGTTTTTTAAGTTAAGCACTTTTGATTTCTTTATAAGATCTTGAGACGTTGGTTCTTCCCTTTCTTTTTATTTTTTAGGGTATGGCACTTAAAAGGTAATAGAGTTTAGGTTAACAATCTAATTAGATTTTTCTTATCAAAGTATTTTTTTTCCTCAAAATTTTAATTATTTTTCTTTATAAGTTCTTGAGACGTTGTTTAAGTTTTTTTTCTCAAAATTTTTAGTTCTTTTATTTTTGTTTCTTTTGCAAGTAAAAATTTAGTCCACCGCATGTGTGATTTAATAAAAAAAACGAATATATGTTAGCATAAGTTTAATGTTGTGCTTGGTTTTCTAATTATATTTTTGAGGTAAGAACTTGTTGAGTAATTCTTCTGTTTCTGAGTGTTTTTCTTTAAGAACACAAGATTTAAAGTAAAGGAAGTTTTTGAGTGTTTTACTACTAAAAAAATAAATAGAAATCCATTTTTAGAAACCAAAATAATTAGTGGTAATAGTAACTAAATTAGAGACATTTTAAAAACTAAAAAAAAATTAGTTTCTAAGTTAGTTTTTATTATTATTAAATAGTTTCTAAATTGGTGTCTAATTAGCAACCAAGGTTTTAAAAATCAAATTTAGAAACTAAATAATTGGTAGTTAAAGTATTGGTTACTAATTAGATACAAATTTAGAAACTATTTAACAATAATATAAATTAATTCAAAAACCAATTTTTTATTTAGTTTATAAAATTGTCAATATTTTAGTTACTATTGCAACTAATTATTTTGGTTTCTAAATATTGGTTTCTATTTCATAATTTTCTTGTAATAAGCACAACATTTTAAAGTATAGGAAGTTGTTCTAATCTAATTAACTTAAGCTTATGTTTCTTTATTTGGTTCAAGTCATTATTTAATGTGGTTTGATTATTTAAATGTTTGGTTGATTGTGATGTCATATCTTAAGTTTGAGTAAAGTTAGAGAAAATCAATTAGATAAAAAATATGTTGATTTATAATAAAAAATCATTACATATTAACCAAATTTAGAGAATAAAAAAATTATTAAATAGTAACTAAATTTAAAAATTAATAATAATTAATTACTATATTAACTAAATTAAATATTAATTAAAAAATTATTAATATCTAATGTAATTTTTATTATTAATAAAACATTATGAAATCATTTTTAAATTAGTATCTAAATAAACTATCAAAATTACCAAAATTTTAGTTCCTGATGTTTTAAATTCTAATTTAGTTTTTAAAAAATTAATTGAAACTAATTTAAGAGTAGGTAGTAACTAAAACTTTAATAACTAATAACTAAATATTAATTTAAAAACTATTTTATTAAAAAAAATAATAGAAACTACTTTAAACACACAAAAAATTATAAAATTATTTCTAATTTAATTAATATAATAACTAATTATTTTAGTCTAAAAATTAGTTTATATAAAGTGTTAGTCGTTGTCTTCATCTTATCTCAGTCTACTAGATGAATGTTGGGTCATGCATGAGATGCCATGGCAATTCTCTAATTAGAGACTCAAGCTGCATGTTTTAAGAAATTCAAACACCAGCTCATCAAAGTTGAATAATTATATGATCAATAGTGCTGAGATGAACAGTATATATTTAAAAAGAGAAGTAGCTAGTGTAAGCTTCTGCATCATTTTGTAATCTGAAGTGAATTTTAGATCAAATCACGTGCATCTAAATACAGTTAAGTCTAATATACTAAGCTAAAATTATCTGAAAGATGTTATGTTCATCTACTAGTGTTGATTCATGCAAAAATCTTACAAGGAAAACATATACACACAGACAATCATATAAACGACTTAACTATTGATGAGCCTAGGGCCCTTGATTCCTCATCAGATAGTCCTTTTTTTTTCTCCCATTCACAAAACTTAGATGCACCACATGGCTAGCATAAAATGACCAAAAATCTCGATTTACAAAGGCAATGTGCCTAGTGCTCACAGGGAGGAAAATTTGTTCCAAAAATAGGAACCATGAGGCATCCATTTTCACCTTGTTAGAGCCACCTTCATCCCTGACAGCCCTTCTGAGTAAGGTTTCATTTTTGAAGCAGGGAAACTAGAGTACCTCATTTTTAAGGGTATTAGCAAATTTATGCTTCTACGGCAGCAGCAGCAGCAGTTTCATCAGTAGAATCTAGAGATACCATTTCTTCCATAACGTCTCCGATCATCGCCGGATCCTCTGGGTCGAGTTCCGGCTCTACATTAAGAATCTTCTCCCTGAGCTTTGTTGCTAATTCTTGTAGACCATCGCTGTCCACCAGGAACCTCTTTAGAGCATCCTTGCCATGGAAATTCTGGCCATTATATTCATAAAATGAACCACTCTTCCTTATGAGTTTGTATTTTATGCTCAACTCAATAACCTCTGATTCTCTACTAATACCCTTGCCAAACTCTAGCTCAAACTGTGCAGTTTTAAATGGAGGGGCATGCTTGTTCTTCACAACCTTGACAAGAACCTGGCTTCCCAAAGTCTGCATAAGAAAATGCCATGAACAATAAGTATTCATTTTATACCATAAATTAGACTCTAATGTGTTCAAATCAATATTAAGACCTGCCGCTGTGAAATATTGCACAAGCGGAGACCACACACAAAAGTTTAAAAAGAGTCAACCATGGATAGCTAGTGAAGAGCACAGTTTAAGGGTCAGCTTCAGAACAATCTTTGCAATGCATCCAACAAAAAAATAACTAAAAGTTTTTACTTGGTTCCTTATTAAAGATCTGTCTATCTAACTGTTATTAAGAGTACTTGTATAAAGGTACAAATTACAATACATTGGAAAGAGCAATCAAAAGTTCACATATTTACTCATGCTTATTTGAAACCATGCTATTTGAGAAGGCATGGGAATAGTAATGCAGTATGCATGGAAGAGAAGAATTTGATGATTTGTACCTCTTCACCCTTCTTGACAAACCCAATTCTTTTGATATTTAACCGCACAGAAGCATAGAACTTCAGTGCATTACCACCACAAGTAACTTCAGTGGGACCACCAAATCCCCCAAAAGTAGAAATCTTTGACCTCACCTGGAGAACCATACACAAGAGTTTCCATAATTAAAAGGTAACCATTTCTTCAAGTAATCTCAACAGAATTACTTCAATTTAAAAGAACAGATACGAATTCCTATATATATATATATACACACACACACACACAGAGACAAACAGTAAAATTTAATAACATGCATGTCAAGAACATTCCCTAGGATCAAACAACTACCTCAATCAAGCACAATCAATATCACAAAAATTGGTTAAATAGCAAATAGAAACTGGCCCACCAATACTTCATTACAAATAGATCAATATCACATTCAATTAATTTAGATAATCCAGAAAACAGAAGTACATCAACACATTCCATCTCATTTTAGAGTTTACAGGACCTGATATATACACCAGGAACAAAGCTCATACCATAACATTTTCGAAAAAGATATTAATTAGTTGAATTTGAATAAGTGGGTATTCCAGGATGCCATATGCATGTCGTACATCCCTTGACCACAACTTATGCCGATTATTTTATACCTTACGTATTTTATCTCTAAAGTAACAGATAAAAGCAGGCACTATATATTTTGTACTCATGCAGCTCTAAGAGGGTAAAACAGAAAGTGGAAAGAAAATGTAGCTAGGCAATGACTGTAAAAAGGAAAGAACAAAGCTAAAAAAGGGAACAAATGTTTAATTTCAACATAACAATCAAGTAAAGATTATAAAACATGATAATTACAACAGAAAACTCGTAATAATGAACCTAAAAGCACACTGACTGTGTAAGACTAACCAATCCCAACCTCAGCCACTAATTAGAAAGCAAAGCACTTTGGCTCAGAAGGTCCACAAAACATAGTCAAAGACCAAGATGTAATGAGTACACATCAGACTATCCCAACTAATACATAGATTAGTTATGCATGCTTAATTCCTCGATATAAATAAATATCCATAATTTAACCTTAGGAAATTTGATAACAATCCAATGCAAACGTGGCTAATACCTGGTTTATAAAAACCAATATACACTGGGAAAGAGACAAGGAGTGGCACAATTTCCGAAGAGCCTGACTCATCAACCTAGCCTGCATTGCCATGTGAGCATCACCCATCTCCCCATCAAGCTCACCTTTAGGAACCAGAGCAGCCACCTATAAATGGAAACATAGCAAACTGTTGAAGACATTAACTCAAAACTTATAAGAACATCAACCGAGTGAAACATGATATCAATGAAATAGCAAAACTTCATTAAAGTTAAAAAGAAAAAAAAAAGCTTAAATATGTTTTTAATCCCTATAAAAGATTTTGGCCCCAATAATTTTTATTTATTTTCATCCCTTTGAAATCACCCATTTTAGTCCTTATAAAATGTGTTAGTTGTTGTTTTAGTCCCTGTAAAATATTTTTCTTTGATATTCATCCCTCCAAAACTTGTGTCAATATTTGCCTTTTTAAGTGATTTAAAGCATTTAATAGGGTGCATTAATGTTTTCACGATTCACACTATATGCATATGTACAAAATCAATAATCACACTCACACCAGTTAAAACAAAACATGAAGGGTTCCATACTTACACTGTCAACAACAACTACATCAATTGAACCACTCCGAATTAAGGTATCCACAAGGCCAAGTGCTTGTTCCCCACAATCGGGTTGTGAGAGAAGCAAGTTCTTAGTATTTACTCCAATTGACTCTGCAAGTGTCTTATCAAGTGCATGCTCAGCATCAACAAAGGCACAGTAGCCTGCATGATACAAACAAATTAATTAACAGAGATATATCAAAAAGTACACAGTACCAAAACTATACACCCTTTTTGTTATTATTAAACTTATGGGAACATAAATCCAGATTATAGAAAACAGGAAAAACACAAGGGAGGATTGAATTGTGTTTTGTTTCTTCTTAAAAAACTTTTCGCAAATATCGTCTGATGATCTGTCAACGATTTTCTTAATAAGGATTACGTTAGACATAGCCTTACAGTGACCCTCCCTCTTAGATTAGTACAAATGGTAACAATATACAAAACAAAAGGGATAAAGGGAAAGAGAAATACAGTTTATATTTTTAAATTGGTTTCTTTGACATAACAAACTACATCATGTTCTCAATCATTGAGTTCCACTAAGCAAACTAATGATGTGAAGTACAGCACGAGTATTCTTTGAGCACGTAGTCACTCTTGCTAACCCATTGAGTATTGTTTGGGCTCCTAGCTTACCCCTTGAGTATTATTTCGCAACCACTCTTTGCTAACTCTTAATTAAAACTTAGTATGCTTTGTACCCAACTATTCCGGGCCAAAATTGAGTATTTTTTAAACCCAACCACTCTCGGCTAAAATTGAGAATTCTTTGAAAACCCAACCACTCCTGGGCTAAAATCAAGTATTCTCTAAACCCAGTCACTCCTGGCTAAACCCAAGTATTCCACTTCTACCTAAAACCAAGTATTTTTTGAACCAAGCCATAAAACTAAGCATTCTTTGAACCTAGCCACTCTTGGCTAAAACAAGTATTCTTTGAACCCAACCACACATAGCTAAAACAAGTGTTCTTTGAACGCAGCCACTCCTGGCTAAGATAAACAAAGAGTTATCTGAATCCACATATAACAAAATTGCTCACTAGGGAGTGATAGCATCTTTTGACATATATGAGGACATGTTCTCTATTCTAGGTAGCTAAGTGAACACAAACAGTGTTCTCTATGAAGATTCTATAACCTCAATTTGGACTAGTATTTAACTTATAGCATATTTTCAGTAGTTGAATCCTATTGTTAAGACTTTTCAAAGGAAAGAATGTTAAGATACCTTAAGTTTATACATGCTTAGAAAGAAGTTAATGATGGAACTTATAAGTTGAGCTACATAAATTGATACTTGTGCAAAAAAAAATGGTTCATTTTAGCTCCTTCATTCAGTTTAGTTTTTTCTCCTGCAAGTGTTTGTTGAAAAGTTCATCAAAAACTGGCTCATAGTATAGTAGCATGGATTGATAAGATGAGAACCCTAGCATGGATTGAAACACAATTTCCACTTTCAATCAATATTAGTTACAAGGCTGCATTAGGAGATGATTTAGACGATCATTAAAAATTCATAACAATAAAAACGAAAAAAGTCACAAAAATAAAAACAAAAGGCAGCCACACAAAAGACAAATGATCACTACATTACCGTCATGGTCATATAAGACAAGTGAAATTGAATTGTATATTTAAAACAACCAAAAGCAACTGACATTTTAACTATCACTTAAAAAATAGCATAAAAAGATAACCAACCTCCTAGCTTCTGTGCTTCTGCAATCACATGTAAAGCAAGAGTTGTTTTCCCAGAAGCCTCTGGACCAAATATTTCCACAACACGCCCCTACACACATCAGTTATATAAAATAGAAGTTGCATAATGAAATATAGGATTGTTTCACTCCTTGATGCTCTTCTCGATATATATATCCCAAATAAGTGGCTAATATATATGGATACCAAAATGCTAGCAAGGTATCATAACCAAAAACATATTTTGCAGTTGCAAAAACAAGACATGATAGCCATATAAATTGGTATTTTCAAAGACCAGATAAAGTTGTACAACTATAATTGGCAAATACACAAAAGAATTGTGGAGAGAAAGCTAACAAATTGAACCCCCACCCCGCACCAAAAAAAAATGAAAAGGCTTATTGTTATCAACAAAAGAAGTTATTCAATATATTAAAAGAGTTCAATATTGGTTCCGGTACAAAAGAAGAAAAGATACCTTTGGAAGACCTCCAACCCCAAGTGCTATATCAAGAGCAAAAGAACCAGTAGACACCACAGCAATATTTTTAGGTGACACAGAACGACCCAGCCACATGATAGATCCCTTTCCATAAGCAGAAGTTATCTGATCAATAGCTTGTTGTAGGGCCACATCTTTCTTAGACATGTTCTCTTCACCTGAGTCACTTCCATCTGATTTAGACCTCCTTCTACCTTCAAGTGTACAAAAAAATTAAAAACGCTATAAACTTGTAATCAGCATCAAACTCAAAGAAAACCCCAAAAAAATAAAAAGTAGTAAAACAAAACGTTACAGGAAGAAAAAAGGCAGCAACCCCCTTACTATGACTAAAAGGCACAAAACCCATGCAATAAAAACAAGTGAAATGCACATTTTCTCTGATCCTGCTTGGTTCAGAGCAACAAACACCTACCCAAGTACGAGAGTCAACACAATAAAACCAAAATAATACTTTAGAAAACCCTTACGAGTTGAAAAGCTCGAAACTTGAGACGTGCCCAATAGTCCAGGTTTGAAGCAAAAGCGCTGCAAGCAAAATGGTACCCAAAAATCATCATCATTCATTCATTCATGAACAGAATAACTTTTTCAAAAAATATATAATCTTTAAAAATAAACATATAATGCATCACCGTCAGAAGGTCGGAATGGAAGAAAGAACGTTTAAGAATAGAAGAGCTAGCGGTGCGAAGCAGCCACGCCATGGAACAGAGGCCCTAAAATGGAATAATAATTTGTTTTTGTTCACAAATGAAGTGTGCAGTGTCAGTTTCTGAAGTATAATAGAACGTCTTTTTTCTCTTCTTTTTCTCTTAATTTTATATTGGTGCAATGAATTTAGGGTTTGCTTTCCCTCCATTTTCAATTTCCATTGCCATTGCCATTGCCATTTCCAATTACTAGGGAACAATTCTTTTTTGTTGTGTAAGGAAAGGTTCGTGTCTGTTACATCTTTCTTGGGCCCGGCCCATGAAGTTTCACTGACTTAATAAGAAAAAAAAGTATATAGTAATTAGACTGCTTCTTCCTGCACCTCCATCACTTCTTCACCCACCTCCATAAATTTTAAAATTCTCAAAAAATTACCTTTCAGTAAAAAGATAAAAATAGAAATAATATTTTACACTACAGATAAAGTAATCCAAAAATCAAAAACTTCCACTTCTGCATTACATAATACAAAATCTATTTAACAACTTACAATACTGAATTACGTAATCCAAAACTTATTTAAGAAAATTAATCTTTCGAATTACATAATCCAGAAGTAAAAATTATCATTTATGGATTATGTAATTAGGAAGGTTTATTTTCTTAAATAAGTTTCAAATTATGTAATCCAGTATTATTAGTGGTGAAGTAGGTTATGGATTGCATAATTTAAAGGTGATTATTTTGATTTTTGAATTACATAATTCAAGAGGTTTATTTTCTTAAATAAGTTTCAAATTATATAATGAATTGTTAAATAGGTTTTAGATTGTGTAATCTGGATTTCGAATTATGTAATCTGTAATGTAAAATATTGTTTCTATTTTTATCTTTTTAGTGAAGGATAATTTTGAAAATTTTAAAATTTATGCAGGTGGTTAAAGAAGTGATGAAGGCGCGAGAAGAAACAGTTTAGTAATTACTGTATTATTCTGTTCTAAATTTTGTCAAAAAAAATATGTTGAGGTGTAAAATTGTCTCCCTTCATTTACCTGCATGACTTTTAAATATTTAATAATTTATAACTGTTTTCAAATTTATATCACGATTTCTACTTTACTTAAACATGTTAGGAGGTATTTAGTTGGGAAAAACAATTATTTATTGTGTGTGTTATTATTTGTTTCGTGATATTTTTTATACAATCTTAAATTTTAATACTTCTATTTTTGAGTATGAAGTTCAATATCATTATTTTGCCTTTTCTAAGTGCAAATTATTTTGTATTAATCAGGGATTATGAATTCAGATTCAAATGCTAGGCGATAACAACTGCATCATATCCAAATATTAAGGCGAGCAAACCATTAAAATGAACTAAAGCTAGGAAAGATACAACAACAATGAGTTTATGGATATTCTTACATGTATGATCTTTTATTTAACTCACTTTCTTTACCTATATGAGCCTCCAACAATCTTTTGGTATTTAGAGCACTAAATGAACCTCTATCTCGTGAAAATATAAACTGCTAACAGTTTTACCAAGTTTTCGTTTATATCATTATCATCCTACAAGGCATTTAAAACAGTGCTTAAACTCTATCCGTTTTGCCAGTTGAATACCAATATAAGTTCTGATAACACTTGGTCCAATTATTGTTCACTTCCTCTGTAAACCAGAATAATTTTGATTCTCATGGATTTTAGAAAAAAGTTGAATTTCGCGAGCCTTTAGTTTTTATGGCACATATTGCAACTTCAGTTTTCATGCATTATTGATGGAAGGGATGGGAATGGGATTTGGACTGCACTAGATCTTGCTAAAAAGGATCACTGCCGTGTGCAATTTAGTTAAATATTGTAACTAAACAAACTTTTTGGAAACGGGTTATCTTGTATCTTAACTTCAGTTGCATACATGTGTCGATTAGATTTTTTTGGTGACAAGAAACAATAGTAAGCACTCTTACACCATAGAAACAACGTAGCTACAGTTAATGCTTTGAGGTTTCTACTACTTTAAGTATACTTAATATCTATGAGAACTAGATGCAAAACATTCTGTTAAGTATTCAATACACATGCATCGCGTCATTACTTCAATTTTTTCACGAAGACATTTTCTTAAGGGTAAGAAGATCTCTAAAAAGAGCGTATAACTAGACTTTCCTGAGGACCACAGTAAATTTTGCCCCGTCTAAGCATTTAACACTTTAAATATATCATTTAGGCAAATACTAATTCATATTAAAAACAATTATGTATAAAAAAATTAACAAGATAAATAATAGTAACCATAGCACACAGCCTATAAAATAATTGAAGTATCTGAAATGACATACAAATTCCAACATAACAAATCACAGTATCCCTCACTATATATAATAACCACATTCTCTCCAAATGAATGGATAAAAAAAGGACTAAAATAAATTCAAACTATAGGATCTAGGGAGGAAAATGAATCAAGGACCACCAAAAACCGCACGAAATTGAAACCCACTTTTCATCAGGCACCATAGGACCTCAAAAATACTCATCAAAGCTGCATAACACATCAAAGAACTAAACTACTGCTGCTTGCACTCAGGAGGTCGCTCACCCTGCTGACCATCCCCAATCTGTGCCCTTCCACTCTTCTGAAAATCAGAAATACAAATGCAGTGACCAGAGTAATGAAAAATAAAGAGAATGTTAACTACACAATAACAAACAAACTTAAAACATGACATCTTGGGCGAAATCATGTGTCAAGGTATAATTTCATTCAGACCACAGTCAAAATATCGTACGTTAGTGGCAGATGACTGCAACATTCCAAAGGAAATTGGTAACAATGCAAGTGAAAAACAAATACATTAATTCTGGTTCAAACCTATCATCAAATAACAAACAAAACAAGGTTTTGATACTCCAAATAAAATAAATTGTACCTTCTTTTTAGTCTTAGTGTCTTCCTCCTCTTCCTCATCATCATCGTCATCTTCGTCTTCATCTTCTTCTTCATCCTCCTCATCATCTTCGTCCTCATCATCCTCCAGGTCTTCAAACTCATCTCCCTGAACAGCCTCCCCGGTAAACCAAGATACAGCATGAGGGATAATTTTGTCCCTTATAGTTGACCTAAACAGGAATCAAGATTAACTTATATTCAAGAATACAGAAACAAGGACACCATTTTATGCTTGGACAGAGAATAAGATAATCATGCAACATGCTGGACTATAAAAATTATGAGGCTTGTGTTAGTACAAAACATCAATTAAGCTTACCCAATGTCATAATCTTGTTCCATCTGATTCTGAAGCTCCTCAGCCTGTTGAAAAAATGAAACTATTATAGCAATGAACAAAAGTTTGGTATTTACTTTTAGCCTCGAGTTTATTGAGACAAAATGTCATACCAAATCTTCATCAATGTCATCATCATCTTCAGGAACTTCTGGAGGTTTGAAAAAATTGAAGAAGCTTTCACAGTTTTCAGTTTTGGTAATTGGTTTAGCATTCTTTGAACCCTTCTTGGGCTTTTTCTTCAACACCTTCTGAGTCAAGCATTTTCCCGGGTACCATTCAATTTCCGTCCTATTAAAAAGGGTAGAAACCAAAACTTTAATCTACATCGAGCCTAACCTTTTGGACAATATTGTAAACACATTACATAACATCATCGTGTAAAATGAACACCATACCCAATTGCTTTCTCCAATATAGGTTCATCCTCATCAATCATATGATATGTTTTAGTCAAGACAGAGTTTGAAAAGTAAGTATTGGTATCAAAGAAAAACTCAAGCTTGAATCCTTTAGGGTTTTCTACCCGGCTCCACTTGATGTCTTTTAGAAACTTGAGAGCACCTTCATCACGCTCTGAAATCTAGTTCACAAAAAACAGTAAAAGGATCAGTTAAAACATAATTTTTGGGGTCCAACTAAAGATGTAACTTTGATGCAAAATTCAGAAGATTCAGCTGGTAAGAAATTGACTAACCTCTTCAGCCAACACATCATTATTTTTCATTGCATTGAGCCAAAAAGAAGGTACTCCTTTCTCTACAAGTCACAAGCAAATTGCTATCTCAGATAATTGAAACAACAGAATAAGGATTCATTCTATAGTCTCTACCCACCATTATCCTCTTCTGATTCTTCGGTTGTTTCATTTGCTGCCCCTTCCACTTCAGTAACACCATTTACTATATCAAAGCGCTGCATCCATATATTAATAAGTTCATTGACAAGGATATTACATCAAATTATCCAATACAAATCAGAATCAAGAATTTCAAAATAGATTAAAAGATCATTAATAGAAACAAAAATGTCAGCCTTATATGGCATCAAGTCTGATATGTGCGAGAAGCAGGTTATGCAACACAGAAAGACATCTTAAACATCATAAGCATGTCTCTACATTACATAAACAAAATTGTCTTCCTTAAATAGCATTAAGTCTGTTATCTACGTGAAGCAGATTATGCAACACAGAAAGATAACTTAAACATCATATGCATGTCTCTACATTACAGAACACTCAGGATACCTTTGTGTACAACGGCTGATACAACTTTTGGTACTTAGCTTCAAGAGCTTCTCTCTCCTTGAAGAATTCAGCCTCTATTTCATCATGTTTACCCTGAACAATCAACAAACATATTCAGAAGCTGACATTATGCAAAAACAAATTTGCCCATCTTTGCTAAAAGCCTAATTTAAAAAAAAAAAAACAGATTAATAACGGAGAAGCTCATGTAAAAAACAATCAGTGAAAAGGGTCTATGCGTAGAGATAAAACTCCAATTCAAAATCAACACTCAAAACAATTGTTTTACCCGCACAACAAATGTAGATAGTCAGGGTGAATTATAAAAGTCATAAAATATCGAAAAAAAGAAGTTCACATCATTGCAAAAACGTTCTTTCCCAGTCAAACCTTGCTTTTGATTATACAAAAGTTCAACAAAAACAATAAACTCCACAAATCAATCCTCCCAATTTAAAATTTGAACTTATAAAAATATAAGCAATCCACAAAAAGCAGCAGCGCCATAATAACAAAAAGAGTATATACCTGAATCTCCCTAAGAGATTCAACACGCTTCCTGACGACAGGCGATAGAGTCTCCAGAATATCAGAATGCTGTCCAGCAAGACTCTGTATCTTACTCTGCACACAAACTCAGTCCAGCAAAAATCAAATACCAATGAAAGAATCCAATACCCAAGCAAACAAAACAAAAATTGTATTCCAGCGAGGCAAACAGAAGAATCGTTATCCTTAAAAACCTTACAAAGAGTAAACAAATTCGATTTGAGGAAGTGCAAAACAGTTAAGGATACCTTGAGAGCACTGACTAGATCGGCGCGATTGTCTTCGTTGAGTGCTGCACAGAAAAACCAAAGGAAGTGAGGAAAATTAAAATTGAAAAGGAAGATTGAGAAAAAGAGAGAGGAAGGAGAAAGAACCTGAAGTGAGATCGGTCATGGTGATGTTCTGGTTGTTGTTGGACATTGAGAAGAGAAGAAGGTTGAAGAGGAAAAGAGGGAAAAGAGGGAAAAGAGGAAGAGAACTAAAACCCTAGAAAGAGGGAATGAAGCAGGGTTTGACGAATCCTCTTCTCACACTCTTTTTAAACAACACTCCTCCTTACCCTCTCACCCTACTACTGTTACTATTTACTACTACTATTTTATTTTCATAATTAAATAATTCAATATGCTCAAAATATAAGAAAATATTTCTTTGACACCGGAAAAGTAAAATATATATACTTAAAAAATCATTATAATGATATTTTAAATTAAAAATAAATAAAATGTTAATTTATGTATTTTACTGTATATGGTGTTAACATATTATCCCAGAAATATATTCTATGAAATCAAAAAAATTCACCAATATACCATTTTTTAAAAGGAAAAATTATCTAATTACACTATTTTTTAAATAAATTTACGCAACTACTTTTTTAGGTTGGACTTTGGGTTCTGAGATCGAATTTTGAATCTCCATTTGGGTATTCTTTTGCTCGAAACTTGTCAGAATTTGGCTTTATAGGGCTCGAATTTCTATATATAAATAGAAAAATAAATATGAATATTACGAGTATAAATATAATAAAAGTATACTATTAATAAATAAATATCGATGTTTTAATTTAGTAAATGAAATTGTAAATTAATATTATATTAGAATTAATAAATTTTGCAAATATTTTTAATTCATTATTACTATTAATTAAAATTGGTAGTAAATTTATATATTATTACTGAAAATAAATTTATTATTATTAATTAAAATGTTTTTTTATTATTATTGAGAAATTGTAATTTTTAAAGATGTTGTTTAAAGAATAAATAATGTACTAGATTAGTTTATTGAAGGGGTTTTTTTGGTTAATCATAACTTAAATATTTTTTAAAACATAATTAATCGTTAACTTAAATATATAATAGTTAGGACACATATTATTTAAGGATAGTTATTTACAGTGAATTTTTAAAATTTAAATTATTATTTAAGCTAACGTTACAAAAATTAATTTAATATTAAAATTAATAATGTATTAAATTCATTGATAAAAATTTCAAACATACTATAATAAAAAATTTAATTTGCAGAAATATTTTTTTATATTTGTTATCAAATTTATTAATGGTAAAAGTTTTATTATTATATTATATTTATTGATTATTGGAATAATTATTAATAAATGAATAATAATTAAACAAATTATATTTTTAAATTTATGTTTAAGTTAAATCATTTCTCATAAAATATTAAACTAAATCTAATAAAATTAATTATTATACTAAAAACAGTGGTGCCTCAGTCTTTTAAGATGTTACAGTGTAATAGGATTGGAGAAACATGCATGGAGAGGATTTGACCCAACTTTCCTTTTCAGTTTGGCTTGTTCTTCCTGCACCCCACGTTTTTCTTCCTGCACCCCACAATTTTAAATATTCTATCATTAACCTTTAGCAAAAATTTGAAAAGGGCAACGTTCAGCACTTCCACAGTCACTGCTCATCTTCATCCTTGGGTTTCAAGTGTTGTGGAGGTTCTTCATAATTGTTGAAAGCAAGGCGGAGGAGTACACAACGTTGTCGAAGTGTTGTCTCGGTTATAGAGGTAAGAGTAAAGGTTTTTTTTAAGAAACACAGTGGTTATGGAAATTTCAGAATTACCGGATATCAGGATCCGGTAATACCTTCCGGATTCATGAATCCGGAATAAATGAAATAATGTGTTCCGGATGAGGGGGTGTTCCAGAAGTAAAATGCCATAATATGTTGTTCTCTGGATTTCTGAATCCGGAAGCTTAAATTTCATTACGGATGGGTTGATCCGGTACAGTATTTTGTGTTATGGATTCATGAATCCGAAATGCTTTACTTGCATTACGGATTTATGAATCCAAAATTATATTTTGTGTTATGGTGCATTCCGGATTCATGAATCTGGAATGGTTTTTTTGTGTTATGGTGCATTCCGGATTCATGAATCCGGAATGGTTTTTTTGTGTTATGGATTCCTGAATCCATAATAGTCTTTTTGAGTTATGGATTGTTGGATCCGGAATGATTTTTTTAACTTATGGATTCATGGATCCGGAATGCAATAATTTTGTTTTATTTTTTTTATTTGTAGAAGCATGGACAGTAGTGAAGAATTTGAACAACAATTATATGATGGTGTGAATGTGTGGGATGATGATGATGTTGAGAAGTCATTATCTAAATCGAAGGGATATGAATGTACAAATGTCTTTACTACATATGAGGTAAAGTTAAGTTTGTAAAGTATTTTTAAGTTGTTTGTTAATTAGTAAATAATTTGTTATGATAACTTTTATAGGTATTTCGTACTCGGGATGAGCTCCTAAAGTGGGTTGGAAAAGTTGGGTTTGACATTGGTTTTTGTATTGTGATATTGAGATCGGATACTTCAACTGGCCAACGAGGAAGGAAAACATTTGTGTTATTAGGTTGTGAGAGAGGAGGTCAATACAGACGATA
>Ga0123342_1001702_pt1 | contig 37022 bp, 30 predicted proteins | sample Turbeawhitnodule_FD_89960 | JGI IMG/M metagenome (GOLD analysis project Ga0123342, IMG submission 89960) | Root nodule microbial communities of legume samples collected from Mexico - Turtle bean Mexico white nodule | ecosystem: Host-associated > Plants > Roots > Nodule | place: Mexico: Nepantla...
TACTCAAGGTCAAGGGTATAGGTTGTTTTGTCTCTTTGAATTAGTTTGATTGGTGGGGAAGGTTGTTTTCTTGGTGCAGGTTAAGATGGTGGGGAGCAGGGAATCTATCCTGTAAAAGAAGCTAGAAGTGAACAAAGTTCGTGGAAGGAGATTGAAAGACTTTTGCATCCAGCGTAAAAGAGTGCCTTCAATTAGTGGGATGTTTGTGGAATTGTTTATGCAAATAAAATTGGATGCAGATTTAAGTAGAAGTTCAAAGAATAATAATTCTGTTACTGATGTAGAATCACAAAGGTTTTTCGTATATGTGGCAAAATGTTGAGTCCGGAGGAGGGTTTGGACTACTAGAAGCGTTCTACTTTCAGTGTGCTTAGTAGTAGCCAATTTAAGATGCTTATAATAGGTTGCTGATTTTTTTGTGTGCAGTATTGAGTTTGGTGATATAGCACAGTGACAAAACTCTTAAGCAGCTTTTTGGCTTTGAGTAGTGAGCCTTGAAATCTGCATAAAAGCTTCATACATAGGGTATAAAATATCCCTTTTTCATGAGTTTTTAAAGTAGGATGGCATAGGATGAAGGCGTGCATTTTATGCAATGTAGGGCAACTGTATTCATCTTGAAGGGTGATTTGAGGGATTATGTTTGAGGGGAGTTAGCTTTGATTCTTGAAGAGTTTGTTATCTTTCGGGAAGCCTATGATTGTTTTGTTAAGTTTAGAAGTTAAAATAACTGTACAATTTTTTAGTTTTTGTATAAGGGTTGAGACATCCCTGAAGTGTTCCCAATTTAATTTAATTAAATCTTTGCTTAAAAAAAAAACTTAATGAAGTTTGAAAAACAAATACAAAGAAATAATATGTGAAGTTCAGACAAAAAAAAAAAGTGTATTTTTCCTTTTATTTTTCTCTCTTACTTCCTTTTTTTTCTCCTCGCTTAATTTAAACAAACAAATTTGACAAGAAAAGTAGGGCTTAGACAGAGAAAAATAAAAAATTGATGAGAACTTGGACTTGTAAATGAGTTTGAATCAAAGAATGATGTCTCTTTGTGAAAACAGAACAAACGATAGTTCCACGAAGCCGTCTTGCCTCCAAAATTTGTCACATGATTGCAACGTGACATGTTCATACACATATACCAACTCTCCAATCATTTTCCCTTCTTCTTCTCACCGTGTAACCAAAATATAAGGCTAAAGTACCCGAGGAGGTAAAAGAAAATTGTGTTTACCAAGAAAAAATAAATTATAGTTTATAACCACTGCAAGTGAATAATGAGTTATATTTTACTTTCATGACACAAATGTCGAATAGAAATATGGAATGTTATAGGATTACTTTCTATTCATAATCCTAGTAAAATTCAATAAACTCTTATGAATATATTAAAAAATAAACATATTTATTTTATGTTTATTTTTTAAACATAACTGTACAATAAAATTAAAATTCATTAAATATTAATTTTAGATGTATAAATAATTAATTAAATTAGATATTATTTTATAAATTAAAAAGTGTTGATATGTAAAATATTTTTTATTATTAATAAAAATTTATAAATTATTTTTAAAAAAAATTATTTAGCATTAACTATCCTATTTTAGATTTTAAATTATTTTTTATAATAAATAATTTAGAATTTAAACTAATTAGTAACTAAAATTTTAATAATTAATATTAAGTAATAATTTAGAAACTAACTATAAATTTTTATTATAGAAACTACTTTATTAGATATTAATAATTTTTTAATTTATAAAATAATATTTAACTTAATTAATATAGTAACTAATTATATTTTTCTATAAAATTAATTTTCTTTTAATGATATTATTATAATCAATAATAATCTTTTACAGTTCTATATTTTTTTTTAATTAATTTTAAAAAATAATTTATTTTTTTATTTTTTAGTGAAGATTATTAATAAAATGTTATGCGTCTTTGTTTTGTTGTAAAATGTAACCTTCCATACTTTTATTTGTAGATTATCAAGTGAGATGACAACACATAAGTATTATTGTATGTATGGTCGACAAAAAACTGTCATACAAATTACCAACTTTTATAGTCTGTTTTTTACAGTTAAATGCATATTTTTAACATTCTTGGTCAAAATGTGGAACACGAGTAAATTTATTTAGCTTTCATAATTTGCACTGGATGAGGAGAACAATAAAGGCGAGGGGTGGTGGTTGAAAATCTGGTGTGTGGTTTGTGTGGAAAGGTGGAAGAGTCGTCCTGTCATCTGTTTTTCGTCTGCGAGTTTACCTGGCGGGTGTAGTGTCTTTGTTTTGAGTGGCTTAGAGTGTCGTTTGTTATTCACAAGGACCCTTTGGTAAACTTCCAACAATTCAGGTTGTGTTCGGCTTCTGATGTGGTTAATGACGTTTGGGGGGGATTTGGGTTGGTGTTGTGAGTGGAATTTGGAGACATAGGAACTCGATGACCTTCGACAGGAGAGTGGTAGATGTGCTCGAGGTATTTGCACTGTACAGGTAAATGTTTGGTCTTGAATTTTTGCAAAGTCCTGTAGTAATTCATTTACGTACCCCAACTGGGTTTTGAACCCAGTGAATTGTATGAGGCTGGTTGTTTAATGTTTTCTTGAGTTGCTTTGGTTGTTCCTTATTTAAGTTGGAAGGTGTTTCTTGGTTGGAGGTTGGTAAGGCGCTAGCTATTTATGTATAAGGGTTGGATCACCCCTGAAGTGGTTCCCATTTATTTATTTTTTATTATGATAAAAAAAAAAAGGAGAACAGTAAAGAACTTGAGCTTTTCCTATTCTGATTTGGTGCTTTACCCTTTAAATTGCTTGCATTCATTAGGTACTTAAAGTTTATAAGCAAGGATGAACGAAGGGCAAAAATGGAATTATTGTATGCACAACACAGTGTATAACAGAAACTAAATGATGTGTAGGATGTGGAGGCAGATGCATGACAAATTACATAGCATAATTGTTCACTTGCTAATACAGTTTTGACGTCTACGTAGTGGATAATTTCTGGAAATTGCATCTTCTATAAATAGTAACTTTCTGGGAAAACTCAATACTTTTTAACCTTCATTTTCTCTGCTTTTTGGGTAGGAAATATGCAATTTCGTCTCTGTTGAGCTAATATAGACTCATTTTGGTTTTGTTTATAAAAGAATTGACCTTTTAAGTGTATTGTTTAATTTTATTTATTTATTATTGATAAAAAAAATCAGAAGTAAATTTTAATTATAACTCAAACCGTAAAAAATCGAACTTTATAATGTGAAAATTGTATTTAAGATATTTTTATCTTTAATCGATTTGAGCTTTTGTTTTAATTGGTGAATTAGAATAAATTAATGCATGGTCACTTTGCAGCAGATAGCAACGTAGCTTCCCCCACATGCTAAAAGTGTGAAAATCATGCGTTAGCTTATGTTTATAGTTAGTTTAAGAGCATGTTCGATTGTTCAGTTTGTGTCAAATTTTGTCTCATCCATGTCAAGAGTCAATGTTGATGGTCATGCTTGTTTGCTGTATGGAGAGTAGGAAGGTTCCTCCTCGCCACAAATTATTCATATGAATCTTATTATTACATATATGCAATCAATCATGTTTTCCAGAAAAGCTTAGTATTGGTTGTTAATGGTGACATTTGACATAAAAGAGTGTGGAGGGAAACTACCATGAAGCACAACCCTTAACTAATCAACCAATTACTAAACAACTAACAATTTCTGTTCATCCACTCTATGAAGCTACGATCAAAACAGGAGCTTTATGTGATGTAGGACGTTCTCATTGTCACTTATTTAAAAAAACCTTAATGTTGGAAATGTCACAAGTTTTCCTATACACTGATCTTGTCACTAATCTTTATTATTATCATTTTCTTGTATACATCTTTCTTTTATACATCCTGCTTAGAAGTTCAGTAGAATAAAATAACAATGAACAAATCTATGTAGGTTTCAATAAATCAAAAGGTGAAAAGAAGCTTAGTAACTAAATCAAACAAAATTTCAGCCAAAAACTACAAAATCAAACCTTTTATTGGCTAAGTGAATAATCAACTTTACAAGATATTTTCTCTAAGTATCTTCTATTTAAATTTATCTGACTTCGTCTTTTGGATACCCAATACAGATTTACTTGCATGAACAATATGCTTGGACAAAGACACCTAACAACCACAACCACAATGCAATTAATTATAACCAACGGACTTTGCAAACATATCTGGACTTTTACTTCGTACACCCCAATACTTTGTTCCTACACATCCAAGAACCATGACTATGTAAAAAGTTATCCCTCTATATTGTTCCAAAGATTTTAGATTTAATTTTTTATCTTTTATTTTGGACTGTATAACTAGAGGAGACTTTCGATAATATTTGATATCTATATAAAGATTACAATATTTGGAAATTACTATTAAAACTATGATATTTATATATTCATCTAAATGTTTGTAAATCTCGTTTAAGTAACGATTTATATTATTTTAAATACATCCTATTAAATATTATTATTTACATGTTTTAATTTTAAATAATGTAATGAAATAATATTTTAAAAGTCCAACACATAAAAAAAAATTAAAATAAACTTAACTAACCATACTATCTTTATATCCTATATCTATACTAGAAAATACACATATTTAAATATGAATTACTATTTGTAATTAAAATTCTTTATTATGAAATTACACAGTCAATTAAATATAATAATAAATTGAAAATAATATTTTAAATAGCATAAAACAAAAATAAACGGAAAGCACGTGCGTACACACGGTCTCGGACTAGTAGGAAACAAAAAGAATAGAGTTTAATTTTTGGGCAGAGGAGTATTTTGGTCTTTACATATTCTTGTATGGTGTACAAAGAAATTAAAGGGGTGTGCAATCCTATAAGCTAATTAGACTGGGCCAGATAATCCAGCAGGCCCATTTTGATACTTCCGTTTCTCGCGTAACGCACACATTAGTTGCTAATGCTTTAAGCCGAGACATTTGAGGCGTTGTGGTTTCACACTACATCGTCGTCTTCATAGTAAAAACCCTAATTCCAAGTTGCAGGGGAAGTAGTATCAGAGCTGTAAAACCCCAACGGTTGTGAAACGCGAAGAATGGGAGGCAAATGTCCGCACAGGAGCGTGAAGAAGAGAAGATATTCTCACAAGACAGCACGCCGAACCAAATTTGAGTTGAAAGGGGACGATATGGTTTACGCGCAGCTAAACAAACCCGATGAAGACAAAACCCCTTTACCCGTCGACGAAGATTTGCCTGGGATGGGACAGTACTATTGCCCTCACTGCGAGTAATTTTCCTCTTTTGTGTGTGCATCTTTATCAATATACATAATGTTTGTATATTTATTGATTTTTTAACATGAGATTGAAAAGTTTGGGTGTCGTGGAACACTACGATGCCAAGTTTAGGTCATAGGAATAGAAGATGAAAAGGGTACAAGGGTAAGAATATAGAATTGAGAGAACAGTAGAAGAGATAGAGGAGAGAAAACATAGATTTTAGGTCATGTCTGATTCACTTTTCAGTTTCTGGTTTTAAAAACTGATTTTTAAAACTGTTTAATTCAGATTGTTCAATAACCCAGAGAAGATGAGCTCCTTATAATACTGCACTTTAGGAGTGGGTTTATACTTAGCATCGCTAGCATTTTTCTTCTTGCCGTTTCAAACTTTTAATTGGAGTGGGTTTTCTTCTTTCTCAGACTAATTCAGTTCAATCCCATCCCACTTCTCCGTTTTGGAGCAACATGGGAGAACAAATCATTATGTGTTTTGCTTTAATTCTCAATTTATTTATTCCGTTTTATTATACTTTAAGGAATATGGATGCTGAAGTATTTGTCTCCAAGCTCTCTTTTTATGTTCCTTTTTTGGTTGTTGGTTGGTTTCATGATTAGATAGAGTAACTGTTTTGATTTCTGCAGTCGGTACTTTTCCAATGTAACTGTGAGGGATGAACATTTTAAGACCAAACGACACAGGAAGCGGTATGCTACTTTTTCTTATGCTTTGTTTTTGAATCTATGCTACAATTCTTCCCTGGTTTATATTGGTGAAAATTGATTTAATTTATAGAATTCTTCCCTGATTTATATTGCTTCTAATATTACAGTTTCATTGTGTAGTGTAAAACAAATGATGGGTCCTGCACCACATACTCAACTTGATGCCGATTTAGCTGGTGGGATGGGTATGCCAGACAATGGACCAAAGCTGATGTCTATGTAACTTCGTTTTTGGTAGTGGATGGAAAGATTGTCTTAGGAACTGGAGTTATAAGATATACTGCTTGTTTATTACACTACAACATAAGCAGTATTAAATTTTGAGTGCTATATGTTTTGTTCAATTCCTCTATTTTGTTTAATAGATGAAGTGTTGGGAAACAAAATTTTAGAGGGTTTGAATTGGAGTTACAGCTGATTTTGATAATCCGTCATATGGAATATAGTGGTTGTTGGATATATATCAAGTAAAAAGTGATTTTAATATAATTTATTAGGTTTGGATATTTGAATGGAATCTGTTTTTATAATAAACCTGGAGACGAAAATGTGCCCTGCAGTGCTCTCTGAGAAATGCATTAGAGGATGATGGAGAAAAAAAACGGCAATTGCATAATTGATACCTTAAATTTTATTTAAACATAAATCACCTCAAGCATTCTATGTTGGAATTGGTTACAAATGTTGATTATAGTAGAGTAATGTTGATTAACAATTTTTTTGATAGAATAAATGATGTAAGCTTTATATAATTAATGTTGCTTAAGAAAAAAAATGTTTTCAATGAGATGAATTAACTAAAATAATATTATAAGTATTAATATTGTATTTGTTGTAAGACTTATAAATTAATTAAATATTCCTTTTATTAAAAAATTAACTGAGTCTAGAAGGAGGGTTTGAATAACAAAAATAAGTTTAGTACTAGTTGACTTAAATATATAGGACATGTCTAGTTCTTCTTTAAGACAATTGTTTTAGAGGTTTAATTAATGAAATAAATTATTATGCGAGTATAGAAATAACTTGTTTTAGGATATGTCTAGTTTTTTTGAGACTAAACCTCGAAATCGATAGTAGAAAAACTTCCAAAGAGAACGAATTAAGTTCATTAGGATGCTTAAGTAGTAATTGTTTGTGTAATATATCTCTTATATGACTATTACTTGATCATATTTATTATGATAAGATATTCTTAGAAAAACTTTGTTTTCTATTGCATCTGATGACCATCCAGCCACCACACCTTTAACATTTGTTGTGTCAAGATACATTTATAAGATCTATCATTCATCACAGTTTATATAATCATTATGCATTGTTTTATCCTATCTATTTATTGTTTTTTAATTAAACAAGCTATAATTAATTATATATTTTCTAGAATAAAATAAGTAACAAACACTAGATTATACTACCTTAATACAAAAATGGTCATAGGAAAACACAATTTTGGAAATAATTTAAACAGATCTTAATCTTTTCTATAAGTTTTTTTTCTTGAAAGAGAAAGATATTTTTTTATGACTGTTCAAAAAAAAATTATTCTTATTTTTATAATCAAAATAAAAGTTTATACAATAAAAGTTTTTAAAATGTTAATGTACTTCTCATTTCTCATTTTTAAAATTATGTTAAAATCGTACTAAAATTATAAAAAATCCAACATATTTTTTTAAATTGATCATGTATCATAAGAGTATCATACAAATATCGGTATCTGATACATATATCTGACATAAACACCCCATTTAAGAGGAGTATCCGACGAGCCTCATTGCATATCCCTCAATCAAACAAAGTCAGTCAACCTTGCTCAAAATTTCCAGAAGATAAATCATATACAAATTTTAAATCGTTGCTCAAGGACATGCACTAAATGGACTACATCTCCAATTCTTGACAGATAAGGAGGTGACCATCATTCAGTTATTTTGTCCTGTTCTCGTTCTAAGAGAGAAAGGGAAATACCCTCCTCAGCCATGGCTTTTTCATCCCAAAATTTTCACACTCCATGCCATCTTGCCAGGGCCTTTCCACTGGATCTTATGCTGTTCAGCAGAGAAATGATCACTCAAAGGAACAAGCCATATATACATGAGGGAAACAAGTAAGAGTAAGTGACAGGGATGCATAATGAAGAGAAATGATCACTCAAAAGACAAACCATTGAACAGAGCGAATAATGAAGAGGCACTGTGATCACACTATTATCTACAACTTCCAGATGTCAGTGTAAGAAGCAATCAAGAAGTTACAGAAACGGCATCATTTGAGTCCACCTTCAACTGAAATGCAGACAGAAAAAGATTGGTATGAACATGTGACAAGCAAAGAAAAAAAAAGAGACTAATTATGCCTACCATCTTGAGATGACTCTGTAAAGAACCATGTAACATCTTTTTGAGCTTGTCACAGTGATCAACCATGTGACCCATTCTGATTAATTCCTCGAGCCGGTACAGAAGCCGCTCAATGGTAGTGTATGGGAACCAAACAGCAAACGGTCTTTTCCTTCTAATTATATCTGCTGGTCTCTGCAAAACGATATTACCAACAGTATTAAATACAGAACGGACAAATGACACTGCGGCTAAGTCATGCACTACATAAACTTGAAAGTTGCCACCATACTGTATCATGAATATCAATATGACAGCAGAAGTATTGCAACCCATTTTAATAGGAAGCTATCACCAAGAGAAAAGAAACTCAGCACTCCAAACAGCGAAGGAACAGAGCCCATACCACCCAATATCAAAAAGAAAAACTCGGACAACGGTTCCCAAACCTATGACATCCTTGGTTGCACATAGGAGAAGAAAGGGCAGAATAGCTTTGAGTGTCAACATTAATAATAGACACCAACTTGATAATGATCACAAATGCATGAGGGTAGAACAACCAAAGACTAACGCTTTCTGAAACACAACGTCCCTAATCTTATCACTAAAACTGTCATTAATCTTGATCACCTTAACATTGTCACAAAATACAACCCAAAAACTTGTCATAAATCTTGAACCCCTTAACAAACCAAAAAATTAAACAAGCTAAACCACATAAAATTTATGCACTAGTTCATCAGTGACCACCACAGACTCCAACCAGAATTTTCAGTACCCATAGTAACCACTCAACATATCCAAAAGAACTGTTTCTAAATACCCATCAAGTAACAATTACACTGCAAAACAATTTTTAGCCGTACAACAAGCATAGTGTTAGAAGACTCCGTGCTAGGCAAATGCAAAGAGACTTTACCATTGCGTTGGGACTTGCCCGTTGTTGAAGATCACACATCAACTAGATAGTAGGATATTTCATAGTATATAAGTACGTAGAAACCTCACCTTATAAATTGATTTTATAAGATTAAGTTAAGCCTAAAGTCAACTTTTTAATATGGCATTAAAGTCATTTAAAGTCTATTTTGGCGAGAGTTTGTTAGCCTTATAAGACACGAGCTGGAGAATCTCGATGTGAGGGAAGTGTGTTGTAGGTCACACATCGACTAGAGATAAAAGTATTTCATAGAATATAAATAGGTGCAAATTTCACCTTATAAACTTGTATTATAAGGTTGAGTTAGACTTAAAGTCTACTTCTTAATACACGTCATAATAATAAATCCAATATAATGTAAAGGTAACAAGTATCAGACATGGGTAAATAGAACTCTTCAAATAACTTTCAATTTAACTAATATTATCAATTTCCATGACAAAAAAAAAATCTGTTGAGTAAAATATTTACAATGCAGCAGAAGACAACTCAAGAAGTCAGGTGATAGAAGTAACTAGTTGTTGATATATCATATATCAGCTGAGCATACTAAAAAAATCGAAGTGATCATCAGTAAGAGTAAAAAGAATTTACCATTGAGGCAAATGAGTCTATGCACTCAAGTAAAAGGTAAGTAGCATCTGCATATCGATCATATGTAACATAAAGCTGAAATAAAGATGCAGGATTTGATTCCCTGCCAGTCATCCCCCACAACCTTTCCCTTTGACCCTCCTGTCACAAGCCATACAAACAATATCAGTAACTGTACAAAAGCCAATATTGTAGCACCCACGGCTGGCTGCATGATAATGGAAAAAATATCCCTTAAATTTGTAGAACAGAAGCAAGCAACTAGAATAGCATTTATATAGTTTTAGTTTCATTGAAAACTGGAAATTTTAGATAGATTCATATATAGGAATCATATAATATGTATCATTGAAATGTTACGGAGACCAATTTTCAAAACAAGCAGGCACTCTCTTGCATCAATGAACCCCAATCATTGACTGCAGTTTTCAGCCTAGAAAATTACCTTGAACAATTGCACAAGCCAAAGAGGCAATTCAATCTTAGAATCTGCACGTAGAAGAGTCTCTGCAACAATAATCGGTAGTCTACCATGAAATTCCTTATACCTTTCCTGCAATTTAGGAGCAATTTTAAACAAAGGGTGAAACAGGGACTCAAAAATGAAAATAAAAGCTACGTAAATTGACTTAAACAACCACAAACACAGAAAAACGACAGAATTGTATCCCCACTAAGAAAAACTGACAAGAGACATGCACAAGCGTAAAAATGTCTTTTATTAGGGAAAACTTCCATCTGTAACAGTCTACACATCTGAAAGAAATTCAAATGAGCGTGGAACACTAAATCCAATACCACAAGTTTATGGGGTTTAAGTTCTTCAACCCTTTCAATGCAGGGACAAAAAATAGTAGAATATCAAGACATAGCTCTAACTTGAGAGACAACACATCCATTATATACTAATGATTATTTTTTTTTAATATTCCAACTTGATTAGTTTCTAAATAACAGTAATGCCTACATAAAAAAATAACATTCTTCTCAACTTAATACATCTCATCACATAATCTACACTTACATGAAATTTTTTCTTCTTTTCCCAAATTGTTACAAAACAAAGGCAAAAAGAATGTCTAAATGTTCAGAGGGATACAACACATTAAAACAAGCAGAAGATACTAACAAGGTAAAGCTTGAGTGTTGCCCACTGACTGCTTCTTTCAGTTCGTGAAGTTGTGGAAACAGTAACAGGTGAACCATGGACTACCATCTCATTCTTTGATGATGCCAGTAAATGACTGCGTTCCCTGAAATTAATAAAGAGTACATAACACAATTCATACTGACAGAAACAGTGTAAAGAAGTTTTTGAAAATAAGGCAATTGCCCAAACACTAAATAAACAATAATGAAAGCACAAATTCTAAACCAAACAGAATGACCTGTAAAGTCAGGTATCTTATTTCATCAATTTAAAATTAAAAACGGTTTTTAAAAAGAATGGAAATGAATAGGTCAACATACTCAACCCAAGTGGATTCCACCTTGTCAAGACAGCATTTCAATGAGATAGCAGATAACACTCTTTCAAGTTCCCTAAAGAGAAATACAAAGATATTTATAAGCATAACAATATATACACATGCATATGTGTGAATGCATGTAGGCATGCATCTCAAGTTCAAGATGTATACCTCTTCAGTGCAGAACCCTTGAAAAATCTGACAACAACTGTAAAGGCCATATCATATAAATTGTTTTGGACAAGAAGATCAGCCAAGTCTGATAGAGCTCCATGTTTTCCTTTAAAATGAAAGGGCGAGGATGAAAATTGGTTTAAAATTCTATCAAATGACAAATACAAAGTACTTTAACATGTAATATCACCAGAGTTGCTCAGGAACCAACCATATGATTCCCTCACAATTGAAAAGAAAAGACACTTACCAGAAAATGTCCACTTCACATTTACCAATGACAGCATATACTCTGCTGAAGTTAGCACAAATTCATTCTCAAGTTTTTCAATATCAATTGAGGACTGCCAGCCTTGAGGCTCAGCATCATTATCAGCTGCTGCTATGTTAAAGATAATAACATCACCACTCCAAAAACAAATAAATGCTTTCATGATAAAAGAAGAAATTCATCAAGACAGGGATCATTATAATGAGTAAGGAGAGTAAGATCCACCTAAAAACTAAAACTAAAACTAAAAATAAAAAAAAAGAACAAAAGAAACATTAATGAAACAAAGCTACCCAATCCCTCAACATATTAACAAGAGTAACTTTTAAAAAGACTATATTACACAAGAATCCTTTTTGACCCAGCATATTTCATTCTGTTAAAAAAATGAAGTAAAATTGTTCATTTCATATAACATCATGAATCCATAATGAAATGATTACTTCATAACTACCAGCATGACTTTTGTAGTTGAATTACTTACAATGTTCATCTGGGGTTCTTTTAGCTTTCTTACTTGGATACTGTTCATTCACAAGAGAACTTCCCTCAACCAAGGAATCAATCCAGGCATATGCAGGGTGAACAAGATGCAGTGCATTGATTGCAGCAGAGAGTGCATTCAACCTCTCTTGCAACATCAAGGAACTGCCTACACTATCTTTCGAAGCTGCTTCAGTTCTCAAACGAGCTGAATACATGTAGATGTAGTGTGCTGCACGTCGCCAATTATGCCGGTGCATTTGAAATGCATAAAGCAACTTATACAAGTTTGGCTTTGCAGAAATATCTGATCGTTCAGCCTACATATTACACGTAAAATTTATGCATACTGAAGAAAACTTCAAAATTAACCTCATACAATTTGTTCAGCTAGGACATACCTTCCAAGCAAGCTCTTGCTCCACTTTGTCCACTAAACCAATTAGAGGAAGTTTATTGCTGCAAAGAATCTGTAGAGAATAAACAAAAGATAGGGGCAGAAGGGTACTTAAAGTAAGTAAATGGAAATTTTACCAAAAGAAAGTGAACGGAAAAGTATAAAATATCTCGAGGGAGTTATTGAAATGCATCTTCCTTTAACACAAAAAATGAATCAAATATTAACATATACTTGAACTATATAAGTAAAGAATTAGTTTATTGATATCAATCACACCAATTACATTCTCATAATCTCTATTTGCAATAACCAAAACCTTTAAAAAAGAAAATAAAAATATGCTGAAATAAACAGAAATATTATGAAGATATTATTTCCTAATTACAATGGAGATATTGAGAATACTTTTTATCCTAATAATCTGCTATTTACAACACTCCCCCTAAAGTTGGTAAATCAATATCAATCGTTCCCAACTTGCCTACAAGATCTTGGGATCTCCCTTGAGAAACCCCTTTAATAAAGATGTCTGTCAATTTCAATATGTTTGGTTCTATCATGTTAGACTTGATTATGGGCAACATTCATAGCTGACTTGTTATCACAGTACAATTGCACAGGGATGTCAACCTTTATTTTGAGGTAATCAAGTATGATCTTCATACAAAGTCGTTCATACACCTAGAGAAAGGGCTTGAAATTCAGCTTCTACACTACAACAAGATACTTTATCCTATCCTTTGCTTTTCCATGTCACTAAACTCTCTCCAAGAAACATACAAACATACAGTACCCTAAAGATTTTGTCAATAACAGAATCTACAAAGTCCGCGCATCAGTATATATCTTCAAGGTGTCTTCTTTCCTAAAGAATAACCTCTCTTGGGTTGGACTCAAGAATTTTGTTAACTGCTTGCATGTATCTTTCGCTTGGATCATGCATAAACTAGCTTACCACAGTAACTACATAAACAACTTTGTTCTACAGTGTAATAAATAGATAAGTTTTCCTGAGATTCTACATCCCAACTTACATGTTTCTTTTAAGGAAATCAAGTTCATATTTTCTTTGGGAGATAGAGCTTAGGAAATCATTTAAAGAGCTTAGGAAAAGAAGTCATGTGATCGCTCCAGAATCAAAATCCAAATACCCTAAAGGGGCCAATAGTATCGAATGTACTCTTACCTTTCATAGATAGGGTATTAAATCCAGAGGACTTAGTTCTTGATTCAATTAGCTGTTTTCAAATGATCAAGTTCTTCTTTAAAAGCTTTCATACTATACATTGAAAAACCCAAAAACGAAGTGAATAAAGATTCAACCCTTATCCCTTTGATTCCTAACAAAAAAAAAACCCATTTGGCATACGAACCAAATCAGAATAAAATGAGACTACACACCCTTTGGTGCTCAAGAGGTCCTGACGACCATGTCTATGTTAGCGGCGTGAAGGGCACACCTTTATAGCCCACCACTAACCTCAACAACAATGGCAGTTAAAATGGCAGCGGAAACAGGATTCCCAAGATCAGGAGATCTGATACCAACTTGAACTATGTGAGAAAATAAAGAATTATTTTATTGAAATCAATCACACCAATTACATTTTCATCATCTCTATTTTTAATAACCAAAACCTTTAAAAAGGGGAATACAAATATATTGAAATAAATAAGAAGATTATGAAGATATTTTTTCCTAATTACTATGGAGATATTGAGAATATTTTTTATCCTAATAATCTGCTATTTACAACACATAAATCTGCAATTAAGTGAGGAATAACATCACGCTGTTTTTAACTAGAAAGGTACAGGAATCATAACAGATGTTGTAGGAGTTAAATTACATCTCTGAAAAATGTTGTAGGAGTTAAATTAAACTTGCAAACTTCAGTTTAAATACCCACTGCAATCATAACTAATTAATATTCTTGTATTGTAATCAAACTTTGAACACGGTAGCATGAAAGTACCATTGAAAAATAGATAGTTAGATATCTACTTCCTTCTATTTTAAATATTAACCTAAGGAAATCAATAAGTAGAGGTCATTCAACTAAGAAAAATCAGAAGAGTTTATCATAGTTTGTCCCAACCTTTATAGCTCCTTGTTCATAAAGAACAATTATGAAACGTCTCAGGCAAATGTATTTGCTCTCCTCATCTGGATTTGAAATTATTGCACAATATGCATCATAATATCGACCAAGGTCTAAAGCAAATATGAAAACATTTGCCCATAGTCGTCCTCTGATGGTTGTCACTGATTCATTAACTAAGTTGTTTGTGCGCTTGTCATCTTTCATATATAGAGCCTCATCAACTTGCTTAAGCGCAGCAAGTGCAAACTGGAAAGCACCTTCACTGATGCTATAACGTTCAAATAACTGCATTGCCCATTGATAGTATTGAAGCTTCCATGTAGCAATTGATGTACAACCACCTGCATAAAAACCAGAAAACTGAAGTTAAGATTATCCATTTGCTTACTAAGATCTTTACAATTAAGCCACAGTAATACTCACTAAAACCAAGGTATATAATTCCTAAGTCATCTGATAAACTCTGCAGAGCCTCAGATGCACCACTTCCAGAAGAAGCCCTGAAATAAACACCAAGAGTGATGGGTCATACTTCAAGGCAACCACAAGTAAATATGCAGAGAACATAAAACACTTAATATAAAAAAATGAAAGCCAATGTAAACACATATAGGGAGTCACACAAACACACACATGAAGACTACTGTTATCACTGAAATTTCTAAGTTGACAATTGATTTCAGATCTCCTAATATTCTTAACTCCATTTGTTTTAGTCTTATATCAATTGACATTCGTGTTACTTATGCACAAGGTCATAAGTTTTTAGCATTGAATCTGTTTACCCAATTTGTGCAACACTTCAGAACTGAGATTTAGTACTTAGCACTTTCTGTAATAGCAAAGACATAACAAGTGTTAGAATAGGTCATCTTAAATAGAAATTATTGAAAAGTGTTGTGTGCTTTGGGTTGTACCTAGTTTCGAGATATGACCTTTCTTATTCTTTTCTCTTCCCTCTCATTCATCGTATCTGAACCTCCAATGTCATTATAAATGAGATCCTAAGAGAGGGAAATCAAGCTCTCAAATTCATTCTCTATTCTTTTGTATTCATCTCAAGTATAAGTAATATACACATAGTTAAAATTGCAACATAAAACAAATGAAATTGCACAATTATATCATTTTTGCCAAACCTAGCAATAAGCTTCCACCTCAAAACACGATCTGTGAGATTTTTGTGTTTATGCCAACGATTGCACAATACCTATTTTTAAAACTAAAACCCATGGGGACTACCCAAATTTTAAGACAATTAAAAGCCTTAGAATTCATCTTCTGCCCTTTTGACTAGCTGGAGCACTCAAACCCGTCACCATAATCTCTCCAGAACACTGTCTGGTTGGTAGATTTGATCAGTTGAGCAGTGGTCCATGTTGGTTGCTAGCTATGGATATATTAAGCAAATACAAATATCAATGTTTCATAAGTGGCAGGAAGTTCGTGTCAGGTTGTGTATGGACCTGGTTACCTATTCCTCTCTTCCGGCTTCAACTTACTATTTTGTGCGGTTCGGCAAGGAGTCCATGCCAAGGACTACTCTGTTTTGCAACATTGTAATGTCTAAAGCGAAGCTTGTGCTAATGTGGGTGCAGCTATTGCAGGTGGCAACTCCGCAACTAGTACACCTGTGAGTAGAGCTGGGAAAATGGGTGGCCCAACTCATTCTAAAATTTTGACCCGATTTAAAAACATATCCAGTGTTTCAATAAAACAATATTGTTTTCAAATTTTTTAAAATTATAATTATAATTTTAAAAAAAGGGCAACTTACAAGTCTATGGGCTGGGCTGTCCTAAGCCCATTTGGGCTGCAGGGTAAATGGGCCAGGCCAAATTGACCCACTTCAATTTAGACCAATATTTTATGAATCTAACTCGGCTCATTTGAAGGACTATTCAGGCCAGCCCATCGGGCAAAACCAGAGTTGTGATGAAAGTGCAAGACCTTTATGCATTTCAAATTAAGTTTAACAATTTTAAATGTGATTCAGAGGTAATCAATAGTATTTATTTATAAATATATCCAGTACCCAACCATTGTTATATGAGTCATGGTAAGCAGTCTTTTCACTTCTTATTTTACTTTTTTATTTTATTTTGACAGGTATATTCTTGCTCTTCATGTCCATGTTCAGCACGGGCACATCTTTATAGTTTAACTTATATGCTATATATGTTAATTTTTATGCATATGTACATGTGTTTGAATACCGTTTTGTACTTTAGGTATGATTATAGATTTGAGCAATGATCAGACAATTTATTTACACACTATCTTCTCCAATCTAGGTAGGACCTTGATTTTGAGTACCTTAAGTAAGATGACTTCCATTTAGACCTTTTAATTCTCAATGAAACTCAAGTTGAAAACCTCCATTGGAATTACAGAGTAGAGAGAAAAGAGGATTTCATTAAGAATTGAGCCGAACGTAAGTGACTGCAGTGAAGGTAACAAACTGTAGCTAACTTAGTTAATTATACAGATGGTAAAAGAAAAAGGTTAAAGTATGTATGTACTCCAATAACCTCAAATTAGTTGAAAATAAACAATATCACTCGACTCAGTAATCAAGTAACATGATGAAAATGTAAAATAAAAATTGCATCTTTGAATTGTGTAACCGCACAATGCAAATAATAAGAAGAGAAATATTTCAAAGGTGAATTGTAATACCTAAAGAAACAACGAATGGCATCAGAAACTTTTTTATCCTTCTGGGTTGCATGTAATCCACACTGCACCTGTGCAAGTAGGCAACACCCTAGAAGATGGTGACGTATGCACCATCCACCATCAGCATCTTGAATACTATGGGATGTCTTCTCTTTTAGTAAATGTGCTTCCGTGATCATAAGCAATTGCTTTTAAAACATTTGTAAATTGAAATACAAGATATTTTCAGTAAAGATAACTAACTATAGAGTAAAAAAGAAAGAGAAAGGATCAATATCCCATTGCGGGGAAAAAAAGGACAAGTAAATAACCTCAGCAGCACCATACTGGCCATGCTTGAACAGAATAAATACAAGATCAATAGAACGGCTGAAGAAAGTAGAAGATCCTCCAGCCTGACCCCAAATGATCCAATTGATGAAGTCTCTTGCCTTATTAATAAAGCTCTGTGCATTTGAAAAACGATCTGAAGAAAACTGGCTATGGTTTAAGGATGAACTTCCAACATTGAGCAAGAATAAAAAAGCCAATGTAAAGTCACATCTGCCCAGCTTCTCATTCCATAATCTTTTCCCCATGTTGTTATCTGTATCACGCCCAAAAAGGTTAACACAATATCAGAGGTATGGCTTATACATATTCAATTCAGTAAGCCTCAACTGTAAATGTTACAAACTCATAATGAAAGGGGAGGAAAGAAAAAAAGCAGTTTTATTGCTTGAATGAAAATCACCAGAGAAGGAGAAAGATCTCTACTCCAAAGATTTTCCTTTACAACCAAGCCACTACCCCATTTACCCTTCGCTAACAAAGCTGAATTCCAATCTCTACTCCTATTTAAGCTAAACCTGTCTTTCCATCCTCTCTAACTATTGATGATCTAGAGTATCTAACTTATAATATTTTATGAATCTCAAATAGTGAACAAATATAATTTTGACATTTCTTTTAGCCATTGAGCATAAGCTGTATTGTACTGAATACTTTTACAGTTTAGGATCTTAAATATAAAAATGCAATCCATATCTCACTAATTTAACCGCATTTCTATCTAAGATGTGAGGTACAAAAAAATGAAAGCATTATAATGAGGAACTTCGTAAAAATTATTTTTTTAATTATCCACCTCTTCATTATTATTATAAAATATAAGTCCAAGTACTTATTCTTGAACAAGAAGGATTTTAGGATCTACTCTCTTTTTCAATAATTCCATACCAAGTAATACTTGTTTTGTTTTGGTCTCCCAAATAGTATTGCCTAATTGAGTGAATTTGACTCCCAATTTTAAATTTACACATATCATATCACATTAAAAGGCATGGAGATGACATTTCTTCATTCAACAATTATTTCAATAATTTCCTTGTTAATTTTAAATGTCTTATCTCTTTAATTTATTCATATCTAATAAAATGAAATCTAATAATTGACAAAGAAAAAACAACTCCAATTTCATCTTCTTGTCTTAGGATATGTGATTTCACCAACTGTGTAAACAATGTTGAAATTGTTTTAGAATCAACTCAATTTAAAATCCTGAGCTACTTTATGGAAGAATTCCTCGTTTCGTTCAGAATTCAGAAGGGGAATAATCTTGTGAGCCTGCATCCCCGTACAATGATAAACTCATGTCAACCTAAGTAAATTGGAACTGCCATGATACAATATAAGTAAAATCACCATACAACCTACCTATTTGTAGTGATGAAAGTTTAGAATTGAAGTCCTCGGTTACAGCCGGTGAAGATGGTGTGATCGTAAAGAAGATTATGATTAGCCATTCAAAAATAGTTTCTTGAAGCATTGGAATTAACTCAAGCTGTACTTTTTTTATATCATCATGGGTCATGTGAACCTGCATGAAAAAAAAACCACAACATATATGCATGAAACATACAAGATATTAATCTACATCTAGAAAAAGGCAATAGCATTTCCTTAACAAATACAACTGTCTGTATAAGTTGAGAACTTGATCAACATGGTAGCTGTTCAGAAGAGAGAGACTATGGTGAATTCCATGTGTTTAGACCACAACAGAATTGCTCAATTTGTAGGGAAGAAAACATAATTACAGAAATTTTTTTTTATTTTTTTGATCGGCAAACATAATTACAGAATATTATAGGCTAATAACAAATATAGAATCAATCTTAGATCCTAATATTAATTGTTACTATATCTATAGGATTCTAACATATGTACAAGATTTTAAACTCCCCCTCAAGCATGAGCAAATAGGTGAAATGCACCAAACTTCTTACATATGCCCCTTAGTGACTTGGTGAATATATTTTCTAATTGGACAACACTGGTATACATTTACCCAAACATAACTTTCTATCCAACAAAGTGACAATCAATTTCAATACATTTTGTCCTTTCAAATCATACCTTTTAACACTTTCCCTCAAGATGGAGCATACTTATCTGTTAGTCAAGTTTGTTACAAATGCCATCAACATAAGACTCCTTGAGAGACTTAATGAACATGTCAATTATTGGTTGTTGGAGTTGATAGAGTAAAAAAATGACAGTTTTATATGTTGACTTGGTGCAGTTGTGGAAAGATGATGTGTAAAGATTTGGCTACAAACAAAGTCAAGGAGATCACATTTTGTTTATAACAGGGAAAAAGGGGGTAACAGTACTTCTAGGTCATGTTGATGGTATTATAATTAGTGACTAGAAATGATGAAAAAGAGAAGGAAGAATTGACACAGACTATTCCAAGAATTTGAACTACTAAAAGAGCTAGGAAGATTAAAGTATTTTTTAAGGATTAAAGTAGCCTACTCTAACCAGGGAATTTTCATATCTCAGCAAAACTATATAACTGATTTGCTGGCAAAAACTGGGAAAATTGGGTGCATACCAGTATCAACTCCAATGGATCCTAATAATAAGTTATGTAAGGCAGAAAAGAAATCAGCAATAGACAAAAAGATGCATCCGAGACTGATTAGAAAATTAATATATTTTGCTCACACATGGCCAAACATTACTCTTTCAATGAGTGTCGTCAGTCAGGTTCCACTCAGTTTATGCATGAACGAAGGAATCTCATCTTCAAGTTGCTTATAGAATTCTACATTACTTGAAAGGCAGCCCTCGAAAAGGGAATACTATTCAAAGGAAATGGAAGACTAACTATTGAAGGCTACACTGATGCAAAGTATGTAGGTTCTCTTGCTGATAGAAGATCAACAACTGGATATTATACTTTCCTAGGTGAGAACTTAGTGACAAGGAGAAGCAAAAAACAAAACAGAATGTGGTGGCAAGATCATCCGCTAAATCAGAATTCAGGTCCATGGCACAAGGGCTATGTGAGTTACTATGGCTAAAAATTATCTTAGATGACTTGAAGATTAATTTGGAGGGACCCATGACTCTCAATCTCATTTCAAAGTCAGATTCTACTATTGCAGTAGTGATTGCCACTTAGATTCTCCATGTTATTATTACATGGGATTGGAAAAAAACAAAAATAAGATAAATTACACATGTAATGTTGCCTAATTTCTAACTGTCACCTTTCAACTTAAATCTTTCAAACTTGTTCAAATATATGGCATCAAGACAATATTTGACATGTGTGAATGACAATATTCAGGCATAAACAAGAAAATTGCCATCAATAAGGGCTCAGAAACACAGTGCCAAGGCAGCAAAGCGAAAGAAAAAAAAATTATAGTGCTCATGATTCATAGTGGATCAGATTGATGACACCTGAAGAATTGACAAAACATCAATCCAAGTTCAAGTACACCAAGCATTAAACTTACAGGTTACAATTGAATGAAGAAAAAAACAAAACAAACAGATGAGAATTTCCAATTTCAATCTGATTTAATTAGACAATAATTTCAAATAAATGATGCTCACAATAAAAAAACAATTACACTTCAGACAATAAATATGCATACATATATGAGTATGGACTCACCTGGCCACTGATGTCCACCAAATAGCTTAGAAATAAAAGAAAGTCCCAGGCAGATTCAAACATCATTTTTGCAATCTGATAAGTAGCATGTACTATAACGGAAGAATTTATGCTTGATGATACTTCAGTATTAAAATTTTGTATAACTTTCTTTGGAACCAAAAATTTCAGGAAACGCTCAATTACATTTAAAATCCTGCCCCATGCAGAAGCCTTTTTGTACAAGCTTTGAAGGGACAAAAACATATCCACGGAAAGTTTCCTCAAACTTTTATGATCTGCTAGCTCCTTCTCAAGAACAACTATATGATCCCCAGAAGTAGATGTTTGGAACACTGGACCTGACATACAATATCCAGTTTCAAGAATCTTTACAACATAGCGAATGATATCTTCAGAAGAGATCACCGGTGTAGTTAAAAGAGATTCATAAAATATAGAAGAAGCAGTTTTGCCCAACTGTTGGCTGAAACTCATAACACATCTGAGCAATTCGATTAGAATTTCACACTCCAGTTCATCATCAAAAATATCCATGAGGCCCGTGAGCTCACCAACATCATCTGAAGAGCCTACAGAATATAAACAAAAATCTATATTAAGGAAAGCAAAGGAAAGCAGAGAACTGATTATAATGCAAGTTAATTAATTTAAAACTATTAAGTTGCATTAGAACTGATGCAGTTCTCAACACCGTCTTCTTTTTAGTTTGTTATTCTTGTTGGTTGTATAGTTTCTGGTGAAAGGCAGCCATCATTAACTGTTGAAAGGATAATAACAAAACAGGTCACAGAATACTGCTCTAGTACCACATTGAGAAGAGAGAAGCCGAGAAGGAATGTAATGGATTGTGTATTGTGTACACATGAGTATTCTATTTTTTAATGAAAAGAGATACAATAATAAGGAACAAAATCAATAATGAGAAATATTTGGTAAAATATTTTACTAACAAACAAAATCATATATCTCTATTCTATATAATCAAATCATATCCCTAACATAATGAAATCATGTATCTAACACTCCCCCTCAAATTGGAGCATAAGTATCATGAGAAAAACTTGTTACAAACGTCATCCACTCAAGACCCATTGAGAGACTTAGTAAACATGTTAGCCAGTTGAGGGTACTAAAACAGACAAAGTAACTAATGACAAAGCTAATAGATATTCCCCAGACATGTTTTTTTCTCTATTAAAGCAACAATCAATCTTCAATATGCTTCCTCCTTTCAAATCATATCTTAAAATTCCCTCTCAAGCTGGAATATACATATCACGAGTCAAGCATATTCAAAATAATCCGAGACAGAACAGCTGTTGGAGAGCATAAAATGAATTGATAATACAGAAGCTGCCAGAAAGCAAAAGCTGCTAAGGGAGTGAGCCAGCTGTTGGAAATCAAAAAATGATCAGAGGACACATTGGCTGAGAAAAGCAACATGCTCAAACACATTGCTGGAAAGCAAAATTACTCAGAGAGCATGATAGTTGCTGGGAAGCAAAAACGCTAACAAGGCACAACAGCTATCAAAGAGAAAAAATGATCACCAGTCATCAAGGTGATGCCAATGATGGTTGTTGGCCAGAAAATACTCGACGAAAGAAAAACATGCCAAACTATGACAACATTTTTGAACGGTGTATGAACAGTGATCGCAGTGGAAAAAATTAAATCAGAAAATGTACATAGTTTCTAAAAAATTTACTCTTATGAGTTTTGGACCCACAAGGAAAGAACGCATTTAAGTTCCCTTCTCGTTAGACCCTCGATACCTTGTTGAAAGGATTAGAGACAAATTACATCACAGTATATACTATGTTAAGAAAGAAACCCAAAAAATAATACAATAAATTTTGTGTAATGTGTAGACACATGATTATTCTTATTTATAATGAAGAAGAGATACAATAGAAGAGACAAAATCAATATTTAATAAAGGGAAATATACTTCACTATTAAGTCATTATATATCTCTATCTAATGTAATCAAATCATATCTCTAACATTTACAATGGCAAGCTAATGAATTTAAAGCTATTAAGAGTTGTATTAAACAAATGTAGTTCTCAACTGCATCTACTTGGTAGTTTGTTACTGTTGAGGATCCCACATCTAGAGATATAACCAAATTATATTATGAATCTAATGTAAACCTTGCAGTATCAAATCGGTTTTGTGAAGTTAAATTAGACTTAAATGTCACTTCCTAAGATGGTATTAGGGTCTATCTTAGTAAGGTTTGTTAAGCCTATAGTCCCACATACTATCGGGCAACAGTCGAGATGTCAAGTCCTCATCTATATAAATACGTAAAATGCATAAATATAATAGCAATGCAAAAAAATTAATGAAACATAGAAAAGAGTAAAGAAAAATAAAAGTGCCTTGCTTCTGATGTGAACTTTGGTACATCTTTTCCTTGTAATATTGGTGGAGTGTTCCAGTGTATATCCTCTAGTGCAATCAAAAGTTGATTATGTTAAAATTGACTGTGTTCAAGAGTTGATCTAACTTTGAATTGTCATTGTTAGGCTTTGTACAAACTTTGAAGATAGTGAAAATTCAATTATTCTTAGGTTGAAAAAATTGAGACTGCACTTAGGATCATTTGTGATATGAACCAACATAAATTTCTTCAGCAATCTTTCTCCTTCCCTGTCTTTATTATATTGTTGTTAACAATCTTTTATCAATTCTAATTCCTAAATTCATTGCATTTTGTTTTCCATAGTGAATCAATTTTTAAAAAAAAAAACTTGAGAGGGCCGATCTTTTTTTAAAGTTTTAAAACCAAGATTCATTCCCCCTCTTGGTTTAGCTAAGCCATCTATTCTTTTCTAACATGGGTCTTGTATAACACATGAAAAAAAAATAGGGTGTTCCCTCAAGTCGGGTCAGCTCTAACGGACCCGAGGCCTCTTCTTCTACCCATAAGATGTGATTTCCGCGACAGCCATTCCATGATGTCATTCAGCGATGACCGAAGCAGCTGCCATGGAATGCAATGTGAAAAACGATTTGCCACCACCCAGCTGTGGATTCGCTGACAAATCCAACACCGATTTCCACCACGGCCGATATTTGATAACACTTATTCTACCTCTCTTTCATTCAAAAAATAAAAGACTAATTTTCTCTCTCTTTTCTTGCTCTCTCTGCATAGTTTCCAAAGGTTTTCTAACAACAACGATTTAAGAAAAAAGCCAAAAATATATTTTATAATATAAGAATTCATTGAGAGAAAAGAGATAGAGGTAATTATAGTTATTATTTACCCTCCATGATCCGCTCAATATCTTCCAAAGACCGAAAGAGTGAAATGGAATTTTTTCTGATTACACCAACGGCATCAGAAGAGGAATCAACAACCAAACCATACAAAGCATTGTTCTTGCACCAATTATGGAAATAGCGAGTGAAAAAACTTTTCCAGCAGTGCAATAAAGAGACTTTTTCAGATCCAACCTACAGCATTATCAATCTCGTCAGTTTACCACAACTTTCCCATCATTAAAATTAAAGAGGAAAAAAATTAAGGACATATGAAAAAGATTTAATAAATTTTGACAATGTTAACCTCATGTTCGATGACTGAAAGTATCTCCTTTTTTATCCCATCCGCAGTTAATGTTTGCAACTCAGATTCACCCAAATGCCTGCTATACTCAACTAGAGTTGCATACAAAGTAGCATTTTGATGAACCCCAGGAAGAAGCAACCTTCTTAAGAAAACACAAGATACAAAAGGTAAAATATCATCCTGCAGAAAAGATAACTGAATCAAACTCTTCCTCTTGATGAATTTCTTCTTTCAGCAATAAAAGAAATAATTAAGTTGTTTCTTTAAGCGTATGAGAACTCCCAGAACAGTAACAATTTACATGCTACTTGGTAGAAAAACAGGTAGTTCAAAACTTACATTTTTTTAAACCTTCAGAAGCAATGAAGGTAAGTTGCTTCTAGAAACCATTAACACATATTGACAGAAACGCTTTTCAGAGTAAATGTTACACAAGCTAGAACCAACCACTTAAATTGATACATATAGACATCCTAAACCACGAAAACTAAGTATGTGATAAGCAACCAAGCACCAAGAGCCTATCAGGTATGCAATTACAGTATCATTAAATACGCCCAGAGAGTTTGGATACAAACCACCACCATGAGTAATCAACATTAGCAATAAGCAAACCCAGTGCACATGTATTTGAGTGTACACAAATGCGGTGCAACCAATGTGTGTAGATGCATTTAATGAACTATGAAGTACACCTCTTTTCGATTAATAATAGCAAAGGAATAAAAAGCCTCCAAGACCTTTCAAGATGAAAATTATACGTGACCTAATACCTTTGAAGATGAAAATATTGAATGTGCAATCTGTAAAATTTCATCTGCATGATGCTCTGAACTTTGAAATAGTTGATCAGCAACAAATTCCTCCTGTAAAGCATAAGAAAATGCTTCTACCCTGACAAAACACAATATAACAACTAAGCAAAAATAAAAAATGGATGTCTGGATTTTCGTATAGTATGACTAGGAGCACTCTCAATCCTCATTTGTCTAGTAAACTTTTTCTTTTACTTCTTAATATATAGAGTTAAGAACCTTTCACACTAGTGTAAAGTGAAATACTCTTTAGAAGATTGAATAACTTACTAAATGATTGTTATATTCCAAACGTTACAATTGACTAGATTAAAAGCTACCACCATTGTATATTTCTAAATGAGTTCCAAAATAACCCAAAATTGACTATACTGCATTGCATTTGCAAGTAATATAATTTATGTACCATATTTTTTTCAAACATAAGCAGTTAGCAACAATCTCAATATAATATCTAAATTTTCAGAAATTTGACATAAAACTGTAGAATGACATGATGGATACTTGTAAATATATTGCAGATGAAAACCATTTTCAAAAGCAAATTATGTGTTATGAGAGTATAAAATTTTACAACAGCACCAAAACAGACCCCCACCCAGCCTGCCCGCCTTTGGAATTATGGACAACAAAACATGTACTATCACTATCAATTGGCAAAGATTTAGCTACGTAAGAGTTCTAAATCAACTTCATTTTTTCCAATTGAGCAATAAAATGCTAAAACCACTGCAGATATAGTTTCAGGTTTTTTATTCCACAACTACTTCTGAAACATGATCAAATGAACAGCCAGATATTAAAGAACTGAAAATGTTGCCTACTCATCAGTATTTGTAGAGAATGTGTGTGATACTAATTCATCATCCTTCAGTATCCATATCTTATCCAATGTTAATTTAACATCAAGGCATCTTCCCTGCACAAAATAAAAGGACACTCATATCTGGAGCAAGGGGAAAAATCACATCCAATTCAAGCTGAATGAATAAAAACAACAGATTACCTCCTCCAAGGGAATATTTTGCACTGAAGACTCCATAGAAAACACAACTCTATCTCCAAAATTATACACGATACTATATAAAGAGATCGTCTCCAAGTTTTCATCCTTCACAATTAAGCCTAAAAACTCAGTTACAAAAAGAAAGCAAAACAAATATAACAAGTCAAAGTGTAATATCAAATTTACATTAGCTGAATGAACATCGAATGCTACAACAGATTACACCATCTTTAACAAACCCAAATTTCTCTCAACAAATTTCAACAGATGTAGATTATTATGAAATGAAAACATAAGAAAAACTACAATGTTACCATTTCAGCCCAAATTTATGATAGAAGATAGAAGATTCAATCCAAAAAGTGGGAGAAAAAGAAAAAAGGGAACACAAAAGAACCATAGAGTGACAGAAAACAACAGAAATTCAAACACAAAGTACTAAGCAAAAACATATAGGAGAATTCCAAATTTTGATCAATTATTTGCTTTAGAATTAGAAGGAAATCTCGTGAACTAAATAAGCGAACACAACCACAATTTCTAGGCATTATTAGTTAAAAAAGTTCAGAAGCCTAGCCAACTCATTTGGCTCATTAGCTGGCAATTGCATAAACAAGTATGCATACACAATGAATATAAAACTTTATTTATTTTTTTCTTATAAAAACTCATGTTAGTCATCGGTATGAATTTTGACATTTCAGTTAGACTAACACCTCAACATCCACCAATTATCTGTCATCACATGAAACATAACATAAAAGAGAAAAGAAAGGAATACAAAACATGGGGAACCAAACCAAAACACATGTAAGAAAAAGGAACACAATCTAAACATGGAATAAAGGAAATTGTTATATGTTATGGAAAATGTCCAAACTAAGACAAGGACGCAGAACAGCAGTGTACCAAAAAATGCCTAACTTATTATCAACACTCAGATTAGCCAATTTATCAACACAATTATTGCCTTCCCTAAATATATGAGAAAATGAAGTCCATGCCAACATATAGCTGCATACACCTTCTCCACCTCCCTCTAAGAGTCCAAGGAACCACAATGAATATGAAATTGATTTTAATATCATTAATGCTCTGTTTGTATCTATGTATATACTGTACATGCGGATGGAAAAAGACAGAAATTTTTTGTTTGTTTCTAGTCATTTAGACGGATGGAAAGGCGAAGAAAGATGAATGAGGGGTATAAGGTATCTTCTCATAGTTGAGAAGAAAGTGGAACCCAGCAGAGAAAGCCACGTAAGATTTTTTTTAGTTTCCATTTTTGTCCCCAAATAAATGTGCTTTTTTTGTCCAGTGTAATATTTGAATTGAAAACATTCTCAAAAATATTTTTCTTAATTAATAATAATAAAAATCATCAGTAATATTACTTTTCTTATATAAAAAAATATGTACTTAATATATATATATAACATAATGTAATATAAATTAAATAACTATAATTATTTAGATTAATATATATATATAATAATGTAATTTAGATTAATAAAATAAAAATAATATAATTTTATTTCTTTATTTTAATTTTACATTTTTTATTCTTTATTTATAATTGTAATTTTATATTATTTTAATCAACTAAAATATACACAAAATTAATTATTATTATTTTTTTCTTTTTTATACACAAGGGTAAATTTATAATTTTGTAATTCACACTATTAAAAATAATTCAAAATACTCTTACAACCATTACATCACTCACAAACTTCAATAAACTTTCTTCACAAATCCACTCTAACATACCTTAATCCAAACAACCTCACTTTCTTCACACTTTCCTCTTAAATCACTACAAATTCACTCCCCAATCCAAACATACCCTAAAGGAGAGGACAGGGGAAATTTTATCACACTCCATCAAATAAATTGAAATTATAAAACAAAACAAGGGAGTAAAATGTTGCTAATTTAATATTTCATATGAATTATATTTCTATATCATCAAATTTTGTTCCTATTTCACTAATTAATGCTTAAACATAGCATCTTAGGTTACAAAATGCAGTCCTTTTCAAGCCAAATTTAAATAATAATTATCATTGTGAAATTATTATCACCAGACCGATACTTCAAAAGACTATTTTACAGATTCATCTAACTTTGCTATTTCCAACTTAACGTATTGATCACAAGAAACCAAATTGGATTCTTTCATAGGCTTCAATGTTAGTGTAGAACTGTAAAATTATTATTTAAAATGTGAGAAATACATTTAAAACAGGAAATCTTCAATCGACATATGCATTTTTTTAACTCCTAATAAAATATATGTCCTCCTTTAACAAGTCCTGCTATCATCAAACTTCAGAGACTATGAAGTTTCATTCAAGTGTAATTCCAAAACAGAAGATAATCTAAACATCATCAATATTGTAAAGTTGTATTTAAAAAAAGAGTAAGAAATCAGAATGTCTATAAATGCATACCGAGGTGTCTCGAAATAAAATTGCCAAAGGAATTATGTTGGTATCTGGGTAAGATTGACCCACCCATAACCTTTCAAAGGTAGCACCTGAAATACAAACAGCAAAGTATGAGAGCAGATAGTACAAGTACACAAAAGAATTGGGAGAATATAATATATCAATAAGCAAAGTAAAGAAGAGATCAAATGTACTTAATTGCATTTGACATGCCAGCAAAAAAGAGACAACGTTTAACATTCTAATAGACTCCGGAGAATTACACAGACAAATTAAACTAAACTAGGATGTTTTGTTTAAGCTTAAATATGTTTTAATCAGAGCAAAAAAAAATGAGTTATTATCTCCACAATATTCATTGTCACCTGCTTCAAATCCAACATGCTAGAAAACCCAAATATAGTATAATAAAAGTACATCATGAAACTGATATGGGGATATGGAAAATTTTAAAAAATCAAGATACAACAACACAACCAAGATACTTTAAGAAGTGTGTGTAAAAAAATATAAGTGCACAATATTTATAAAGAGATATTCACATTGGCAATTGCTCATCAATACATAAAATAAAAAATAATCACAATTTAAAATATACTTGTGATCATTACAAGTAAGCATAGTTAAATATCTTTTACCCCACTTAATAGAATGTATTCTTTTTACTATGAACCCATCAACAAAATATACATTATCCCTGCCCAAGTTAGAATATCACATAAAACATACATTTTAACAATAAATATAACAAATAAAAAACTACAGTAAGTGTGAAATTGGGTCTCGAGTTATATCTTACAGTATCTTAGATGTCTGGTAGTCATAAAAATAATTTACTCAAAAAAATCAATGGATATATTTCAGGTATGTAGTGATGTCAAATATGTGTCAAACACCAATACTTTTTTGCATTTTAGGAGTATTTGGATACCATAGCTAGGTGATCAGCCATTACAAAAAACATGTTTTATGTCCCTACAAATATAGAGTTTTTGTCCTCATAAAATATGGTGATTTATGTTTAGTCTCTATAAAAATAAGATAATTTTTGCTTTTGTCTTGTGTAACCTAAAGACTGTGTATGCAGGTTTTGACCTACTATTATGCCAAGGGCCAACCCAAGTTATGGCAAACATAGTCATTAGGATCTTATGAACCACGATCTGGTACATCTTGGCTATCTACTGATTTGTATCTCAAGATAAATCTCAAATGACTTTGTATCTTACATATGTGAATGACTCTACTATTGAAAAACTTCGAACTTATCTTTCATGAGGAATATCTAGGTAACCCGAGTACAATCATCAATAAATGAAACAAACCATTTTGCACCTGAGATATTACGAATAGGTGAAGGTCCCCCAAATTATCTAATAACCTCTTGTCTATTCATAAGATTACCCAAGATTTAAATTGTGAAGTGATATTTTTTTTCATTCTCATTGTGTTTCCCCAGATCTTTCCACGAGGAGGATGATTAGAATTGCTAAACAGTAACAAGGTTTATACCAGCAAGAAAAAAATAAAAAGTGTACTAGAGTGCAGGCACAAACTTCTAATCTTCAGCAAGGCCCTGAATCTTGGCCATCCTCTCAAATATGGTTTTAACACAGACATCTTGGTCATTCATCCTTCATTTAGTACCCTAAAGTCCTTATTTTTTTGTTTTATTTATAAAAATATTTGTTAGAAGTTTGTTAGTACCCTAAAGTACCCTAAGTCTTTTCATGGTGATGTTTGTTAGTTTGCAAAATACCATAGGACAACTTTTCTTCCCAATAATAATAGAAGTTCTAAACCTTTTGATCTTACACATTCATAAATACATTCAATCTTCTTCTCTCAAATGGTACGTTTGTTGGACTTATCAGGTCACCGGTTATCAGACCGCTATTGGCCACCCATTAATATATAGTCCAACACACGAGTTAGCAACCTTGGCGTGAGAGAGAGTGTTTGAGATCCTACATTAACTAAAGATTAAGATATTTTATAGTATATAAGTATGTGCAAATCTCAACTTATAAACCGATTTTATAAGATTGAGTTAAGTTTAAAGTCCACTTCTTAATATCTACTTAATTTCATATCATTGATACAATTCAACCATTCATGAATTCTTTTTCACCAATTCTAATAAAAAAACAATTAAAAAATATGTGAGCTTAAAGAGGAATTAAGAAATAACACTCGGGAACTCATCCCACTTTACTATTCCACCTTTGTTTGCCACTCACTCATTCAATGCATGTACCCTATTTAGCCATTCAATTGCTTGTAAATAAAGACTTCACAAACTTAGATATAACTAATAGTCTTGTTTAGTATGACTTCTGCTTTAGTCGTTTTATCTATTACTAGTTTGAATTGTTTAAATTGAAAACTATATATTATTTGTATCATATATTTGAAATAATTTTTCATTGTACTTGAATCCTACAATTTCATACAAAATTAAGATTCACGATTCATTATTTGAATCTTAATTTGATAAAGTTGATGGCAAACATTGCTGGATTAAAAGGTCAAAACAAACAATAGAGAGTAGAAAAAATGATACATTATCATGGACTTCAAAAAATTTAAGCCTTCTATTTGTATATTTTCTGGATTAGACCATCAAAGGGATACGAAAGTAATCAAATAGCAAAGGAAGAACACAGCACAAAGTTCCTCATAGAGAACAACTCTCACTTAATACTCTTCTATGAAACACATTGACGCCCTAAACTTCTGACACATCATACACATAACTTGCTCATTAAACTCCTATCTAAATGCATTACTAACTATGGACAAGTAAAAAATACTGTAGGATGGAATTAAATCCAAGAGGTAGACAATACCTGTCATTGTCATAATCCCCATGTTATGACTAAAGACCCTGCTGCGAGATGCAAGATCCCAAATACGTAAAGTCCCATCCAAATGAAGCACACAGACAAACTTTTTCTCGTGCAACTCCAAAATTACCAACTCCTGTACAGTACCCACCATTTTCCCCCTAAAGACACATTTCAATGAAATTTCTTATAATTCACATCATAGAGACAGATTCAATCAAATGAAGAAACAATATATTAGAAACATGGAAAAGATACTAAACATGCTTAACGAGTATTAGAATTTAAGAAGGAAATACCGCGGTATTAAACCCCACAAGCGAGTGATTCCAGCTTCATCTCTGAGCTCATGGACAAAATCTTTGACAAAAACAAATAAAAAGAAACCATTGAAAAGTGATAAATAGACATAACCGAAATTTCAAAACAAAAGGAGAAATTCAAGACTGTCAAAAGATGAACTTATGTTGCCATACAACTGAACCCCATCCCTATTTTCTAATTCACCATCAAAACATCCCACAACACCAGCCTAAACCAGAATAGGGGTGCAGTTCAGTGCATTCTTAAGTTCCCCTAGGAGATACGAAACAATTTACTACGAAAGCAAACATAGGCAAGAGAAAACGCATGTCAAGAGAGAAAATAGCAAGTTCATACCAGGAGCACTGGGATCTAGTACACCGAGTTGGAAACAGAAAACAGAACCATCACTCGTACCAACAACGAGACCCCCTGCAGTGGCAGTCACGGCAGCTATCGTTGCCGCGTGATTGGCAATATAACCACGCACATTAACCTCCAGAAGCTCTTCCACAGGGAAAATGGAAATGGACGCATATGCAGAAAGATTTCGAATTCTCAAGAGGTAAGCGACGCCAGAGACAGTCAACACATAGAGCAAGTAAGGGAATCTAGAAGCACCAGAAATCTGCGCCAAAGACAAAGGCAACCAAATGAACTGCGAATGCAAAAACACACACAGCAAACCCAACCAAACGTGGTGAAGAAGTAAGTAACCTCGTTTTTGCATATGAACGCGAATGGGCAAAGCGCGTCGGGGAAAGTGAATCTGAGTCCCACGCGAGGGAATTCCTTGGAAGCACCGAGTTCAAGCAACTCAAGAGAGTGAGGTAGAGTCTTGTGAATTCTCCTGCGGTCAGCAAAACGGTGAGTTTTCGGAACGCGAAAAATGAAATTATAAATGAGAGAGAGAGAGAGAAGAAGAGAACCAGATGAGATAGGTAGGAGGATCTCCGACGACGAAGCAAGAGGCGCGGTCGTAGGTGGTAGGAGGAGCGGCGTCGCCGTTGACGGCGACAATGCTGGAGGAAGAAGCAACGGAGAGATCGATCCAGCGAACGGCGTCGCTTCCGACGACGGGAACTTCCTTCCCAGCTAATGCTGAACCGGTTCCCATTTTCGTCAAATGGAATTGCAGTAGCGAAGCAAAACCCTAGTGCATGTGAAGAAGAACTTGGGGTTTTGAGACTTTGGCGCTAAAAGGTAAAACTAATAAGAAAAACGTTAAAGCATTTTAAGGATTTCAGTGTTTATATGGATTCAATTTCAATGAGTTTATTAAATAGTGGGTTTAGTACTTTTGTTTTTAGTATAACAAGAAGAAGAAATTATAATATTTCATAATTATCACATGATATATTATTAAAAATATTGATAAAATTAGTATTAATATGTAATTAATTTTGAGATGAGTATTTACTTATTTTTTAATTTATAAATTTAAAATCTTTAATAATTTTTTTAAGATTATTTTATATTAACATTAATTAATATTTTATCAAATATGTATTCAATTATATTAATCAATTTAAATTAAATTAAATTTGTTGTAATAAAGGTGTAATTTATTTTTTACTATACTAGAATGCGAAAGATTAAATTGGTTATTTTTATGAATTTATCATTAAGTCTATGAGCACGACAAAGTCACATAACCATAGCAATTAGGTTAAATAGGGACTAGAGGCACAACCCTAGTGTGACAGAGTGAAAAGAAAACACCATTGAGTGAATTATAACCAATTGGAAGAATGGAATGTGCTAGTAACCAATTGTAACCCATTTGGGATTAGGAATAAGTTGTGTCGAACTTTTATGTATTGAGGTGATATTTAAATATTTAATATTTTATTCTTTATTGATTATTGGTATTGTTGTTTTACTTCTAAATCGTTGTGACAGTTTGAGAATCTTAAATCTGACTGAGGTATTTTTAGGATTCTAACAGTAATACTTAACATATTTGAGTATTAGAAATATACTTGAAATGTTAATTGTCAGTGTGATTCTAAGATATTTTTATAAATATGCGAGAAATTGATATTTATGAAGCATTCTTAAGAATTTTATATGCAAGAAATCGATATAAATGAATTTCTTACTGCCATCAATTTCAATCAAAGAACTTAATATTAACATGTTAATCAAAATACGTTAGAGTGAGAAAAATGAAACTTAATCCTTATTATTCCAACTTAAAGCAACCAAATTCTTTGTCTGTTTTCTTATTGATCATAGCCAACTCATTCAATTTCAACACACTTTTAATTATTTTGTCTTTATATTTAGCGATTTTTGTACTTGATAATTGAATTGTTCATTGTGGGATCGATATCCGCCCTTATGGACAAGTATTACTTATGACAACGCAGTGCACTTGTCGTAGAAAGTCATCACATACTTCCTCTGTGAAATAACAATACCATTGTTAAAAAAAGCATTTTTGACATCCAGTTGATAAAGATGTCATTGTTGAAGACATGGCTATAAATAAGCGAATTGAAGCCATCTTTGTTACTGGAGAAAAAGTATCATCATAGTCTAAACCAACAATTTTGGTATAACCCTTAGCCACAAAACAAGCTTTGAGACGATCAATAGTACCATTAGGACCAATTTTAGTAGCAAAGAAACCTGCAACCAATAATAGATTTCCCATAAGGTAAAGGAACGAGGTCCCAGGTTCCATTGTTTTAAAGCGCACTCATTTCATCAAGCATGGTTTGACGCCATCCAGGATGTGCTAAGACATCACCTACAGACTTCAGAATAGACACAAAGGAAATATATGAAAGGTAAGTAAAAAAAGGTTGAGATAGTCTATGATAACTTCAAGCATTATAATGTAGAGAGGGATTATGGGTAGAATGTATACCTTTACGGATGGAAATGGGAATATCAGGTTTAATTATCGGAGTCAGAAGGGACGGAGGATCTAGCACTAAAAGAGATTCATCTAGTGCACGATGGGAAGACTGGCGAAGACTGTAATCTTGAAGAGGTGGTGGGGGAGGAGAATTTGCAGGCACACTAGACATAACAAGAGGATCAAAGACAACTATAATATGTATTTGTTCAAATGGAGACACAAATGGGGAGGATAGAGACTTAAAATAAAGAGAAGACTCAATGAAGATGACATATGCAAAAACAAAATAGCGGTTAAGAGAGGGTGAAAAACATTTATATCCTTTTTGAGACCTAGTAAACCCTAAAAAACACATTTGTGTGACCTAGTAGATAATTTATCTAGACCAGGACAAAAATTGTTAACATAACATGTAGACCCAAAAACTTTATGTGGTAAGGGATGAAGAGGTTCACGAGGAAATAAAATAAATTGAGGAATTTTATTCTCTAAAATTGAAGATGGCATACGATTAATTAGATAACATGTATTAAGAATCGCATCACCCCAAAAACATTGAGGAACGTCACCATGAAGTAACATAGTACAAGTAGTTTCAATAAGGTGTTTATTCTTGCGCTCAACCACCTGATTTTGTTTAGGGGTATAAGCACGTGAGGTTTGATGAAGAATGTCATGAGATTTCATAAAAATGGTAAAAGAATGAGAAAGATACTCTTGAGCATTATCACTGTGTAAGGTTCGAATTGAAACACCAAATTGGTTTTTAATTTCGTTATAAAAAGATTGAAATATAGAAAACAACTCATAACGAGATTTCATTAAAAATAACCAAGTACACTTTGAATAATCATCAATAAAAGTAACAAAATACTGAAACCCTAAATTAGACTTGACACTACTTGGTCCCCAAATGCCAAAGTGAAGTAAGGCAAAAGGGGATGAAGCACGTTGTGAGACACTAATAGGAAAAGAATTGTGACTGTGTTTACCTAAATGACACGACTCACAAGATAAACTAGACACTTTGGACAAACTTCGAACAAGGTGTTGCATCTTGGCAAGACTAGGATGACCTAGTTGAGCATGAATGAGAGATGGAGAATCCATAACTATACCAACATGTGCATATGTTCGTAGGTGGTAAAGACCATGAGACTCACATCCGGTGCCAATTATCCGTCTCGAATTCTGGTCTTGTAAACAAATAGAATCTTTGGTAAAAGAAATAACACACTTAAGGGAATGAGTTAGATGACTAATGGATAATAAGTTAAAGGGAGACTCGGGAACAAAAAGAACATTATCAATATATACAAAAGGAAGAAGATGAATAGTACCAACACCATGGGATGAGACCCTAAAGCCATTGACCATGGTAATGGTTGGTAAGTAACCGAAGGTAGACAAAGAAGAGAACAAATATTTATTACCGATAATATGATCGGTGGCACTTGAGTTGAGAACCCAAGGACCAAGAGAATTGACTGAATAAGGCCAACAAAAGGTGTACCTGAATGTGCAACATGAGCAGTGGAACCAGAGTTCTGACAATCCTCATACCATTTAAGAAATTCATTATCAACTTGAGTTGGTCATGAAAAGGCACTTTACTTAGAATTGGATCAATGTTCTAACTCAAGAACTCACCAAGACTTTGCACCAAACCAAAGCTCATATGGAAGTCCATATATTGTCAAATGGA
>Ga0123342_1001703_pt1 | contig 37019 bp, 20 predicted proteins | sample Turbeawhitnodule_FD_89960 | JGI IMG/M metagenome (GOLD analysis project Ga0123342, IMG submission 89960) | Root nodule microbial communities of legume samples collected from Mexico - Turtle bean Mexico white nodule | ecosystem: Host-associated > Plants > Roots > Nodule | place: Mexico: Nepantla...
AATTGATTTTACTATTGGATTCGTTGGGAGACGACTTGGGGACATTTGTCCGCAATTATACTATCATCTCTCTAGTGTTAGATAAGTCTACGCTAGAATCATATTAATTTGACAGCAAAACGACAGCTATCACCTAGTTTCTACAAGCTAGGTTAAAAACATCAATCTTATATGCATGTGTCATGAAAAGTGGGCTTGGCACAAGCCCAATTTGCTAAGTACACTCTTATTTATGCTATATAAACCTACTCTACCTTATTCTTTTATTTGGATCCCTAAAGTGAGCACAATTTATTTACAAACATTTTTGTCTTGTAAGAAGACCAGAAAAAATAACATTTGATGCTCTGGTCTATGCCCAGTTCTTTTTCTACTGAGATCACTCCGATATTTGGTGGGGCTTTGTCTTGTATACAGAGATGACTGACCAAAGTGTGAAGTATCTTTTTTGTCCTTGGTTATCTTCTTGGCTAATTGGGTTGTATCAGGAGGTGACACATGGATTACCACCTTTTGAGGGAATAGAGCATCAAATAAACTTAGTTCCTATAGCCAGCCTACCTAATAGGCTAGCTTATAGAACTAATTATAACTCTTAGTTTTCAGTATTTTTCTAGACTAATTGCATCTTCTTGAGGTTTATTTTGTTTTTATTTTCTATTTTTATATTAGATTAGTGTTTTCTCCACACATAAAAATAGACTTTTTACAAAAAAAAATTAAAAATGACTTCTTATAGCTTTTATTTTTCTTTGACCATATAATGTATTGTTTTGACCTTTTAAATAGATTATTTGGAGCTGGAATTGACCTAAGAATCATGGAAGAAGCTGCTAAAGAAGGGATACCTAGAATATGTGAGCTAAAATTATGAAGAAATGTAGAAACGAGCTTTAGACGGTCAACCCTTCGCTGAAAACAAACAGTAGACAATCAACAATAATGGTATTTGGCTTTAGACAATCAATAATGCTTGAAAAGAAAAAGTTGCAAAAGTTAGTTAGGACACTAACTATCAAATTTGAAACCCATTCCAATGTAGAAAATATATACATAGAATTGATTACATAGTACAATATAGATATAGTTAGACATATTAGAACGTAGGATGTTTATAAAAAGACACAAAAAAAAGAGTTAAAGTTATACTAGTTTTTGTTTTTTGTTTTTCAATGTATCTGTTTTGACTTCCAATTCTTATGAATGTTCTTCATTTTTTCTCTATGTTCGTCCTTCACTTCTCCTTCATTTTATCTTCTTTGTTTAGTGTTTCACGTTTGAAATTGATTTTGAGTTTTGGAATTTAGGTTAATTGTAGAAGTGAATCATGTATGGCAATTGCCTGTTTAATCTTTCTTTCTTCAACTTTATAGAGTTTTAATTTTTATTGAAGTATTTCTTTAAAGAATGTGTAAAACGTTTGGTTCTTCTGAAAGTTTGTATATTCTTTGTTAACAAAGATTCCATATTTGGGTTCTTGGGAATTGAAGTGAAGAACACTAACCATGGTTCACATTTTCAATTTACTTCAACCCAAAATGGAATTTTAGTTTCTTACATTGTTTTAAGTTTTCTGCACTTTAATTTTCTGTAATTTGAATTTTCTACAATTTATGTTTTTTGTAATTTACCTTTCAAGCAATTTATATTTCCGGTCATTTACGTTTTTCTACAAATTATGTTATTCTTCATCTTCATTTTCCTGTTAAAAGATTTGCTAAGTGATTGCTCTCAGATTGTTTGATAGTTAAGTGAAAATCATATTATATAGGTTATGTTAGACGTTCTAGCTCGTGATTGCATCCTAGATTGTCCAGCATGATTGTTTACAGCTTTTTTGCATAATCCATCAGCATCACTCTCGTTAGAAGGTCTAGCACGATTGCATTCTGTTATATAGTTTTTCTGCATAAACTACATTAGACAGTTTTGTTCATGATCACAAGTTAGACGGTCCCTATTGTAGTTACATTTTGCATGTTTATAATTTTATGCCTAGACTTCACTGCATTTCATTTTTACATTTTTTTTTTACATTTCTTGTTTCAATTCCAATTCCCCCCTTTCAATTTGTATACAGAAGATTTCACACAACTAACTCGAATTGCTACACATATCTCTTTAGGGATTCGACCTAAGTTAGCCCTATATTACGTTAGTGGAAACTTAGTTTTATTTTGATAACTAGACGTGACTAACAATTTTATCAAATAATCCCCAAAAAATAAAAGAAATAGAAAAAGAAGTTAGTGAGTTGCTAAAGAATGGTTTGTTGAGAATAAACACTTAAAAATAAGTATATGTTTCGCTTGAGCAATAGTTTTGATTTCAATTTTGAGCTAAAAGCTTATCCTTCTTTTGGAAAAATAAATAAGGGAATGAAAACATAAAATCATAATAAATAATAAATTGGAGCTAAAAACTACTAAAAAGACAATATATAAGAATATTAAGTGTCTTTACCAGTCCACCTTCTGCATGCATACACAAGGGGTGCGAATACGTGATGGAAGCATATCTGGAACAGCAGAAGGCAAAGAAAAATAGGAGAACTTTTCCCAAGTTTCTTAGAAGAAACTCGAAACTTGGGTTCCTTTTTCAAGTAAGATGCCTTGGAGAAGATCCCTTAGGAGAATACTCCTATTTTAGAGACTTTAAAAGAACAACAAGACAAGAAAATTTGCATAGTCAAATTCAAGTTCAATTTCAAAGTGAGATACAAGAGGGGGTTAAGGGGTCTTATTTATAAATGCATAAGTCTCTTGCATTGAATATACTAGGAGGTGTGAGACTAAATGAAACAAATTGTAGTTGCAACATCAAATTTGGCACCTAAGAGAAAGGAGTCCTACATCAACAAAATTAAGGCTTTTCCATGTGTTTATAAGCACCACTCTTTCTTGCATGTGTGTTAGCCGAAAATGACTCCCTATTCTAGGGTTTGCTCTCCAAATTGAACCCTAATTAAAGGTGGATTGGAGTATACGAGTTTAAATTTTGAGAATTAGGTTTTGACCACCAAATCAACACTTACAAGGGAAAAGCTATACCTATACATGTATCTATATTTTTTACAAGACTTTAGAGAAATAAAAATAAATTCTAATATTTTACTCTCCAAAGGAGGAAAGTCTTCTTGTGTTCATCTTCTTATTCCATCCTCCCAGTCATAGGTGTGGTGGTTAGATGGTCCTCCATCAATATATATGTTTAGTTCTCATATCAAGAACTCATTCAGGTTTTTCTTCAAGAGATGTGCAAGAAGTTGATCAATGTGCCCAAAGTCCTAAAATTTTCCTTTCTCAAATAGGAGAAATTTAGGAACTTGAGAAAGTTTCTTCAATGTCAGAATTTGCAAACTTTTCCTAACATTGGAAGAATTTATCCTGACCTGATGAAGGTATTCTACATAAACCTAAAGTTTGAGGGTGTTGTGCTTAAGTCTAGATTCAAGGGAGTTGGTATTGAGATCACTGCAATTGTTTGGAAGAAGTGTTGGACTTCAAGTATGGAATCAAATCAAGCTTCCTAGAAGTGCAAATGAAGATGATTTTTATGTTGATGTTAATGAAGATGGTGTTAAAGATGTATTGATCTGTGAAGCTTTCATTACATATGTGTGTGTGAGTCTTACACAAGGTAATTCAAAAGTTCATATACTTTAATATAAAAGCCTAAATTTTGAAAAGGTTAAAATGTTTTTCGAAAAAAGTTTCAATTTTTATTTAATCAATTTTAGATGATTAATTAATTTGTTCATTGTGTGTTTCCATATTCACCAAGAACAAAATAATCGATTAATAGGTTTTCATAATCGATTAAAATGTTGTATAACTAAAACCTATGTTTTAGCCTTTCTTTGGATTAATCGATAACAAAAATGATAGTTGACTATTTTGTCTCACCTTGTAAATTTGCTTGAAAGTGATTTTGTAATTGGTTAAGTACTTAAGATAGCTTGGTGTTCCTTGATGACTTAATAAATTAGAATATGGGTTAATCAGCTAATATGTTCATGAGAGTTATTCAAAAATGAAGAAGAAAAATTAACTAATTAAAAGGTAACATAAGCGATTAAAATGTAGTGATATTTCACTGGAATGTTTTTCTCTTCAAATAATCAACTACCAACTTAACATGATCAATTATTTGTAACAAAATTAATTTTAAACCAAGTTTTGAAAACTTTGTAAATTCAATCTTTCACTAATACTTTAAGTACTTTTTTAGTACTTTTTAAACACATTATTTCAATTGATTTGAGCAATCCATTTAAACAACTTTTTAAGTTGTTTCAAGAATGCATTAGGAATCTTTTTTAGAATTCATTCATCACTCTTCCTTTTCAATGATTTCGAAAAGGCAATATGTAAGAGTTGTGAAAGGACTTCAGAATACTTCTATTGTAAATTTTGGTATTATCTTTTCACTCTTTTCTTTTCTAAATTTGTGGTTGATCCAACTTATTTCTTCTTGATTATTTAAATTAAATTATTTTTCTTTTGAAGGAATTTCAAGAGTCTTGTGTTGTATCCTCTTGGTGTGATCCAAGGTTGGACTATATCCTATTCACATTATTCATGAGTTTATTTTTTGTCTACCTATGTGTTTGTAAGAACTCAAAAAGATAGTAGAATAATATTGTTCTAAGGTTGAAAAATTAAGATTGGATGTAGGATCAGTTTGATATGAACCAGTATACCTTTTGTGATCTTTTTTCTTCCTTCTTAGCCTTTACACATTTATCTTGTTGTTTGTGAATAGATTGTGTGATTTTTATAAATCTTGATTCTAGATTTAATTGAATTTTGTTTTTTAAGTTTTATTTTCAAGGAGTATAAGAGGGGGTAAAAGCTTTCAAGAATCCAACAAAAATCTAGTTTCTAACAAAAAGATCACTAACCACACATGGTGTTCAGGCTACCTGTGCAACTAAGAGTTTAATGATATCTTTCAAAAATTGTCTTAAGAAACCAACAACCTCTATCAAGAACTTTAATTCAAGTGGCCTGAAGCTTGACAAAAAACTATTATAAATTTCTTTCTTGTTTTCTTGGTTGTGTTTCTTTCAACCAAATATAAAGTTATAAGATTTAAGACTTATTTTCTTGGTTTTATTCATATGTAACTCTAATTATAGAGTGAACTAGTATAAATCACAAACTCTCTCTCACTCTTCAAAATTTATGCATTACTCATTATTATTAAATATCTTTGGATCAAATTTTCTAACATATAATTGTTTGTGAGATTGATTCCTTATTCAAAAGTGAAATAAAGATTTATTTCACTAATTTTAAAAATTGCAAAAGATTCAATTAAGTCCTTCTCTTAAAGTCTATGCCCTTTTATTGTAATTTGTAAATGTCTAATGATGTTAAGGATCACACAATCTAGTGAGAAGAATTGTAAATCATATAATAAACTAGTAATTTGTTTATATGTTTAGTTAGTTAGTTATGATTTTATTTATAAGTTCTAAATAATTTGGAACTTTTAAGAAAGTTTTGTATGTAATTATGAACATACTATATAACACATAGAAAATGTAATTTAATACTTATTTTGCATAATACACAAATCAATCTTATTAGTTTTTATATTTGTGTTTATTCTATTATCATCGTCTTCATTTTGTACCATTCACAAATCATTTTATATAACTCTTTAACTCGTTTTTGGTCAAATTCAACATTTGTTACACCATATTTATTTATTATATTCACCTTTCATTTTGTCTTAATTTAATAATGCTAATAACTTCAACTATTACCTTAAGAAGAAAAAAAGAGAAAAAAAAATAAAAATGCAAAAGAACACTTCTAAATTCTAGCAATCACTTTAATCTTGTTTCATAGACAAGGAGGTGTATAGATAAATAGACAACTCAAAAGTCTTTAATTAATAGCTAAATTAAAAAAAAATCTTTGTAAGTTTTGAAATAATGTGATAAAATATTATAATAAAAGTTACCCCATGCACGTACATTAGATAGGTAACAAAGCAATGACGATTATGAAAATTGAGGTTGGACCACTAAATGTGGTTTGTGGTCAATTCTATTGGTATTTGACACATAAGAATGGTTTAGATAACGTAAATGTCATGAAAGATAAAAGTAGCTACCAAATCATAAAGCCAAGCCTTTTATATTTTCTTATGGGATACGTAACGTATTATTCTCTGCATTTGTCTCTTTCACTGCATAAAGACTTGGCCAAGAGAGAGGGAAAAAACTTAGACAAGAAAGAGAAGAAACAGTTAATATATGGAATAAAATAGTGATTCATCAAATACTTCATGATGCTGCACTCCATGTGCAAACTACGGCTACCGTGGTTGAGTGGCTAAAAGATGTTCTAAATCTAACCAAACATCACATCAAACAATAATAAAATAAAGTAGATTAAATAAATTGTGATATTTCAAAAAAAAATTATTCTTTGACATTTAATAAATATATTAATTTAATTACAATATTATTTTATTCTTTTTAAATTGGGTGTACTACACATGTTCAATAATATCATTTTAACATTTTTAAATTTTAATTAAAATAGGTCCGTGTCAATATTGTTTAATTAAAAAACTTTATCAAAATTAAATTTAGAAATTTCAATCTTAAAATATAAGTTTCATGTCATTTTTAGATATAAGTTTAATCATAACTCATTTTTGCCAAATCAATTGTTAGAATATTCCCCTTTATGTTATATTTTAGTCATCTAACAATTTAGCCTATTAGTGATAATGTCCAAACTTGTTTTAATAGGAGGCCAATTCTTCCTACACCCAACCTTATTTTAACATGCATCTTACTTACTTTTAAATTTCTAAAATGACCTTCATTTTAGAAAAAATGAAAATCCAGAATTGGAAAAAATATATTCTATAAAAGTAAATTCGGAATAGATTATTGTGTTGAAGAAGTAAAATCCATAATAATTCAAAAGTCCAAAATCCAAATAGTTCTAGAAAAAAATTTCAAAAAACATTTCAAAAAAATAAGAATAGTTGTCATTTCAGATGAAAATGGGGTGTTTGATATGGTGTATGAAGTAATTGACTTAAGCCTTAGAACAGTCCAAGCCCTGGGCATAAGCAAAGATCTCAAATATATTGTATGTGTCATCTGGAACAGTTTTAAATAACAAATAAAGATGAACATAACATAAGAGTGTATAAAACCAACAAGGAACTGTTGCTAAATACTTCAAAGGAAAAGAAGCCACACCATAGTTATCTTTCCCCCTTTCTCTATTTCATGAATGTTTTAATATCTTGGTGCCACATATTTTACAAGATGAAAGCAGATCAGAAACAAGGATAGCCAATCACAATCACATAAGTCTCTTATATAACAAGACATCGTACAAGAATTAATTATTAAATAAAGAGAGACCAGAAACTATAACACTGTGGAATCAGTAGGCTCCCATTACTAATTCCACAATACTCCCAAGGAAATTCATATGCCATATCAACAAAATCTCAAACGATGCTACTACTTGTTAGCAAGAATGAGTTTGCTCTAGCAGCCATGTCCTCTTTTGACTTATAGACTGAATCCAACTTATAACAAAGGAGTTTTAATCACAGAATAGCACAACTCATCACGAGACCAATCACCTTCTCTTAAATAGCGATTTACTGAAATCTGAATGCATCATCGTTTTAGAATAGAATCAATGATGAGACCATTTTGGATAACGCCATTCTCGTTCAGATATTCCACAAATTCATCAATAAGATATGGCCAGGCACCTTCAGCATCATAATCAGATAAATTTGAACCAACAGTCTGCAAAGAACATGACAAATATTAGTGGTTTTTACGTTACTTCGTGAGGCTGAAGAACTTACTATGATAAAAGCACCAGCATTGTCATTTCCAAAAACAGAACAAGCAAAAAGGAGTTCCTCTAAATCAAAAGGTGGGCGACCAGGAAAAATGAAGATAAAGTTTTACGACTCAAATGGCTTATAATAATACTAATTTTGAAAACCAAACTCAATAGAGGTCATTTATATCCTGGCTACTCTTTTAGGGTCGTGAGTAGAAGAAGGGAGAAGCATTTGTAATGGAAACATATTTCTGCATATCCAGCTGACCAGGTACTGAAAAACTAATGTTTCACATTCAATATTATTTACTAAAGAAAACATATTCCCCAGATAAAACTTATCAGATACTGAGAAAAAACTAACATTTGGCATTCAATATCTTTCTGTTTTTCAAAAAAATTGCAGTAAAACCAAGGATCAACGCTAGAAAAATAAAATTTTAAAATTGCAGACTTTTTCATGTGGATATTACTAGAGGAACAATTGATATAAAATGCAACAAAATCAGGGTTTCGTTTGAAAAAGTATCGTGACAATTTTTTGTTTAGCCAGTTAAAAGGGTTTAACCCTAATAACATTCACACGGAATATTTCATATTCCAGTTTACTTCCTGTTTGCCCCACATTCCCACTTTATTGCCAAAAAAATAACTAAAGAAGGCTATAACCCTAGAATGAACCCCAGCAGTCATACTAGAAGAAAGAACTTAATGATTCAAAGTAAAGTAGCTTGATTACTATAATGACACCATGCGGAAACTGATCACACAGACAGTCAGAAAAAAGTCTAAAAGACACATAACCAGATTACCTTTTCCTTATCATTCTAGATAATTAGTCTAGCTCCGGCAAGCATGATGAACAGTACACAAGTAGAGAGCATACATTGATATATTCAAGCAACGATAAATTCATATCAAGATACGAAGTCTACATCCACATTATGAGGGCACCATATAGGAAGTTTATTCTAATGTTTAATAGTCTGTTAGTTTACCTTTGCAAACTCCAAAAGCTGAGACCATGTGTCCCTAGATATGGCTTTGTTATGCCGAGCCTAAGTAGTATCAAAATTTTCAATTCAAGTAAAATGATCAAGTATTAGCAGATATCTAACCGACCACAAAAAGCCAACCTAAAAAGAAAGCTTCAAACACACTCAAGAAAGCTAAAAGGTGTATGGAAAGTATATTACCTGCAAGAACTGGCACCAATGATCAACCAGTGGCCACTGCTTCTCAGCAAATAATAATTGCCACATACCAATAGCTGTATCCAACGCAAGAGACTTTTGACCCTGCATAAAGGTAACTCGAATATTACTGTTTCCCTGTTAGACATTCAAAAGGAAAGAATCAAAACAGTACTAAATTCAGTATTGACTTTACACCCAACCCTAGATGCCCAAGTGTCAGTCATGGGTCTCACATATGCCAAGGTATAGCAAAGCTCATTGAAGGCAATAAATCATTTGCATCCTACTTTGATGTTCCTTCCTTTCCAGAGTCAGAACATGATGAGGTCCAGCCCATAATGAAAAAGCCTTTTAAGGTGTATTCTCGTTGGCCAAAAACGGAAACGCACAGAACACTAGTGGTGAGGAAATTGACTTGGTTACAGGAAAGAGAATATGTATACAGGAGTTTGTTATAAGAGGGGAGGAGATATTCATGTGGGAGTCTAGAGTATCATGCTCTAACTTGGGGGAGCTTGCCTCTCAATTTTCACCATTTTTCTTTGAATTTGTGCTTGTTACTATTATTTTTAATTCATTTATAACTGAGACCTATTATTGGTGTTTTCACTGAGAAAGCTTGTGATCCCACATGCACACGAGGATGACAGCAAACCTCAATACCTTGAATCTACGATCCTCTGCAATTGAAATCCCATGAGCAGCTTTTCAAATACTACTGCACCCAAATGTGAGACGTAGTAACGGGCTCAGATTACCTCTCAAAATTGTGTGTTGAGATGTATGAAAGTTTCACCGTTCCCTTGAGTATTCTTCTATGGTAACCAATACTTTTACTCAACTCAATTATCGATGACCATCATCTCTATACAAAGTGCATTGAATTGAATTCCCTCCCTTCATAGGGTGATGACCCCATTAGCTGGCTCCTGAAGGTTGACATGTGCGTAACCTTCACGCATATTAATTTCGGTGGCTCACATGTTAGAATGCAAGATCGATAATCAGACCTCTTTCTAGTACATCTGGTTGGTGAACTTCTACTTTAGTTTGTCATTCTACCCCATCGTTATATACTACCCCCACGAATACATGCATCCAATCCAGTTTGGTCCAATCTGTTAGCAACTCAAATAGGCCAAATACTCGAGGGCAAATAGGCCAAATACTCGAGGGCCCAAAGTTGGATCCACCTATTTTGGGGCTTTCCCCTTGTCATGGAGGCACACACAATCATCTTACAATGAGATGATGAACTTTGTTTTAAGTGTGGAAGCTATTAGGGGCTACCCATATCTGTCAAGATACACACCTATGATTGCTCGTACAGGATGGTGACGAACCCAACCTTATATTTGGGGTCCCTTACAACAATACTCACTCCCCACTCACCGAAATTCCAAAATCTAAATAACGTGCAATGATTTGCCAAGCTCTTGATTATTGTGCACTAAGTTCTAACAAGTTGGCACGTTTCCAAGACCATCAAATTGGAAGGGACTTTGGCAGGATATCTGATTCTACTCTTGGTTGATAGTGGAGCAAGCAATAATTTTATTGCTAGAGATTTGGTATTCAGCTTTGCAATAATTAAATAGTAGACAGCATCTTAAACCTCATAAGAAAGAAAGAAGAAATGGGATTGCTAGTGTGGTTGACTACATAAGAAAGCCTCAAGTCGTGTTCCAAACTTTGCATGCCATTCAACATACAGTATTTTTGAAAATCTAGACCAGAAATTCTATAATAAAGGAACACAAAATACAATTTTGAACAACTCAATTTACTAATCAATGAATCAAAGTTGCTACAATTTGACTCAGTTTCCCAAGATCTTCCCTGTTTCATTACAGTGGTTATCTTAATATGATATTGTATTACGTCCAAAAAGCAATTAAGCTAGATTACAGAGTAGAATAGGGACCAAGTACACATCAATCCATACCTTCTCTTTTGCCCATCCAAAAGCAAAGTTATATATCTCACGGAATTTCTCTGCAGAGTGAAAAATAGTATTAATTTCAGGGACCTTTAAAAAAATTGCTGGAGATAATTCCTAGTGACAAATGAATTATAAACTGTATGACTAAAACTAGTTTTGAACGGTGATCAGAATACTATTGTTCATACGTTCATCTTTCAGCTCAGAGCGCATATATGGTATCTTTTCTTGGAACTTCTCCAGAGAATCAATCCTGCAACAAATTTTTAAGCTCTTCAGCTGAGACAAATGACTTCAGAGAAAAAAAAAGTCATTACAAAATCACAAAAATTACATACCCCAAAGATTGTAAACCTTCAATAAACTCCTTCTTGGAAAACTCACACATGGTGCCAGCCTTCATGTGCCATGAAAGAACTAACTGAAAAAAATTTCAACATTCCTAGTTACCTAACCAAACCATCTACATACACTCTCATTGCGCAACCAAGTTCACTCTAACACATGTAAGTCTAAGTTCTATAACTTCATTTAATTATATATTCTTCATTTACATATATTTAGTTTCCATCTTGCAGGAACCAATCATCACCCAGTTACACAGATCAGCATCAAGGTTTTATCACACTCAAGAGTCTACGTAAACTTGTAAGAGTTTATTTCATATGAAAAAAATATTTTAATAACATAATCAATCAAAGCAGTTAGAACAAACAAGTGTACAATACTAAAATAACTACATTTAGTGAATCACAATTATATAAATTCAAAGTATCCCAAATCAATAAGTTCATACAAACATTACAAAACATAAGTTGTTAAAACTTAGGGTTAAATAACTAGAAATGGACAAATGTCAAGTTTCTATGTCCAATCCTCTAATGACATTATCCTCTCCATCATCATTTTCATCACAATGTTGATCACCATCAACCTCTTCCCCAGATGAAAATTGTGCATTCACATCGGCATCCAAAATTATATTATCAAAATCAAGTGCATCTAGAGTTGGATCTCAACATTTTCACCATCATATTCACCTTGAGCTTGCTCAATCTCAACAATATCATCTCCCTCTTCAGTTATCCATTCATCATCTAACACAATATCATCAAATGGAAGAACAACAACTATTCTAATTTGCTTATTTTTCAACTTTAAGTTATACATAAGATCATGGTTATCAAAATCGCGAGTCAACTCGTTGACTCGTCCGAGTTTACGTGCCCACTTTGCCTTACCGAGTTAACTCGGTAGTAAACTCGTTTTTTGGGTAAACTCGGCGCAGACTCAGCGAAATCGCATTGGACTCGCGACTTTGGTCTGTGTTGGCGAGTCCAACTGGGTTTTTTTTTAAACCCCAAAACGACGTCGTTTTGAATGGGGGAATTAAGTGAAACCAAATTGACCTTAGGTTTCGCGTTTCATTTTCGTTTGTGTTTGCTTGTGGATTGCGTCTTCTTCTTGTTCTTCTGTGGAGAGCGGTGGTAGATCGAGTGGAGCGTGCGGTGGTCACAGGTTGCAAGTGGTCGCGTCGTGGTGGTCGTGGGTTGCAGGTGGTTGCGTCACGGGTTGCAGGTGATGGTGTCGCGATGGTCGCGGATTGCTGCTCATCATTTAAGGTTAGAGATGGGTGGTGTGAAATTAAGGTAGGGAAGGGATTAGGGTTCTGTTTTTTTTTTATTGGGCTGCTGCAGAATGAAGTTTGTTTTTTTAATTGGGAATAGTTGCTTGCAGCACATTTGTTTTTTTGGGCAGAAATTGAATTTGGAGGAGCAGTATATTTTTTAAGGAATGTTTGGGAGTGGATCAAATTCAACTGAGGTCAATAGAATTGCATCTTATAATAGAAGTAAAAATGCTCCAGGAAATAGAACTGATGTTGGATGGAAGCATGGGATACATATTAATGGAAATGGTAAAAAAGTGAAGTGTAGTTATTGTTCAAAGATTGTGAGTGGAGGAATATTTAGATTCAAGATCATCTTGCTGGAACTAGGGAGGACTCTGAACCTTGTTGTTCTGTTCCAGAAGAAATAAGAGATTTGATGATAAAAGTTGCAGAAGCTAAGCAAGCCTCATTGAAGAAAAGAAAGTTAAATATAATTGATTAAGACCATGAAGAATATGAAGGGCTTGAAGAAAGACAAAATATATTTGGTTCTAAAGGAAAAGAAAAAGTTGGTAGTAGGGGGGAGTTCAAGCTACCATAAATCAAATGATGAAGAAATGTTATAAAGAAGAAGTGGATGCTCAAGTTGCTAAATTTTTTTACACAAGTGTCATTCCATTTAATGTAATTAAAAATTCAACTTTTGTAAAGATGTGTAATTAGAAAATATGAAGTTGGTTATAAACCCCCATCTTATCATGATATTAGAGAAAAACTATTGAAGCAAGCAATTGACAAAACTGATTTAATGCTTCAAGAATACAAGAATGAGTGGAAGAAAACAGGTTGCACAATTATGTCTGATGGGTGGACAGATAAAAAGAGACGTTCTATTTGTAACTTCTTGGTGAATAGTCCTAAAAGGACTGTTTTTATATATTCATTGGACACCTCAGACATATCAAAAACAGCAGATAAAGTATATAAGATGTTGGATGACGTTGTTGAATTGGTTGGAGAAGAAAATGTAGTGCAAGTGGGGACTGATAATTCTGCAAATTTCAAGGCAGCTGAAGAGTTGTTGATGCAAAAAAGGGAGCATTTGTATTAGGGCCCATGTGCTGCACACTGCATTGATTTGATTTTTGAAGATTTTGAAAAGAATTTGAAGGTCCATGAACTTACTATCAAGAAAGGAAGAAAGATCACCACTTATATTAATGGCAGATCAATGTTAATTAGCATGTTGAAAAAGTTCACAAAAGGAAGAGACTTGATAAGACCGGGTGTGACTAGATTTGTACTGCTTATTTAACTCTAGGTTGTCTTCATGAATTGAAAGCCCCATTATTGACCATGTTCAACTCTGAAGAATGGAAAACAAGCAAGTTTGGAACTTCACAAGAGGGGAGAAAAGTTGCAAATGTGATATTAGATAGCCGGTTTTGGAAGAATATCTCCACGTGCCTCAAAGTTGATGCCCCTCTTATGGTGGTCCTAAGATTGGTGGACTCAGATGCAAAACCTGCAATGGGTTTCATATATGAAAAGATGGATCGTGCAAAGGAGAAGATTAAGAGCAATTTTAATCATATTAAGAAGAGGTAAAAATTCTATAGCTTTTCTCTTTCAAAATTTAATTACTTATTTGTGAAATTACTTCTTCTTCTATTACTTATATGATAGTTGGTTGGTTGGTATTAAATGTATGTAGCTATGAAGAGGTTTGGAAAATAATTGATGCAAGATGGGATAATCAACTTCATAGACCTTTGTATGCAGCTGCATATTATCTCAATCCCCAATTCCATTATGAACCTGAGTTTAGATATGATGATCCTGAGTTTACATTCCTTTGCATGATCCATTGAAAAAAGTCCTCTAGCATAATGAAAATCAAAGCAAATTATTTTATTTTCTCTTTGCAACATCCTTAACCAATCTTCTCATGCACATATATCACCCCTCTTTCACCTCAGAATCATCAATTCTAAAATTAGGTTCATAGTGGAAGTGGGGGTTGAGATAATAGGCAGTTGCATGCAAAGGCCTATGAAGTTGATTATCCCATCTTACATCAATTATTTCCTGAACATCTTCATAGCTACATTCAATACCAATTATGATATATTGGAAAAAAATTCTCAAATAAGTAATTAAATTTTGAAAGAGAAAGGCTTTGAAAGAGAAAGGCTTTGAAAGAGGAAGGTATAGAATATTTACCTTTTCTTAATATTATTAAAATTGCACTTAATCTTCTCATTTGCACACTCCATCTCATATATGACACTCATTGTAGGCTTTATATATGAGTCCATCAATCTTACAACCACTATCACATTTTCAACTTTTCTTCCCCCTTATGAAGTTCCGAACTTGCTTGTTTTTCATTCCTCAAAGTTAAACCTGATCAATAATGATGCTTTTAATTCATGAAGACAAGCTAGAGTCAAATAAGTTGTGGCAAATCTAGTCATACCTGACTTATCAAGTGTCTTCCATTTGTAAATTTCTTCAACATGTTAATTAGCATTGTTGTGTCATAAATGTAAGTGATGATTTTTCTTCCTTCCTTGACAGTAAATTGATGGACCTCCAAATTCGTTTTAAAATCTTCAAATATCAAATCAATGCAATGGGCAACAGATTGGGTACAATACAACTACTCCTTTTTTTTGTCATCAACAAATCTCCAATTGCATTGAAAGCTGCCGCATTATTAGTAATCACTTGCACTACATTTTCTTCACCAACAAATTCCACAACATCATCCAACATCTTAAATACTTTATCAGTGAATAAAGAAAAGTAGTCCCTTTAGAACTATTCACCAAGAAGTTACAAATAGAACGCCTTTTTCTATCTATCCGTCAATCACACATAATTCTGAAACTTGTTCTCCTCCACTCATTCCTATATTCATTATTAAAAAACTTTTGTCCACCACTTGCTTCAAGAGCTTCTCTCAAATCATGATAAGATTGGGGGTTATGGCCAACTCCATATTTCCCGATCATTTCACACATTTTTGCAAAAAGCTGGATTTTTAATTACATTGAATGGAGTGGCAAACATACTTTGTCTTTCTTCAACCTCCTCACTTTTTTCATGGTCTACATCAATTATATTTAACCTCTTTTTCTTCAATGAAGTTTCCTTAGCTTCTGCAATAACTTTTATCATCAAAAAAATTATTTCTTTTGGAACAAAAGCACAGGGTTCAAAATCCTCCCTAGTTCCAACAAGATGATGCTTGAATCTAAATATTCCTCCACTCACAATCTTTGAACAATAATTACATTTCCCCTTTAAACCATTTCCAATAATATCTATCTTATGCTTCTATCCAATATATGACCTATTTCCTAGAGCATTTTAACTTATACTTTTAATACATGAGGATGCACTTGGATTGCCCTCATTTGAATTTGATCCACTCCCAAACATAACTTAAAACAACACAAATTTAACAAACAAAAAATTTCTGAAATTAAAAAAAAAAAATCTAAATCTCTACAAAAATGCCACTACCTACCCTAATCTCCCAATCATTTTCAATCAAAAAAAAAATATATACAACAAATGTGTCATGAAGTATATGACCAAGAACACAAAACAAAGGATGGTGCATTGGTACGTTCTCTCTTACTAGATGACCATGACACATTAGAAAAAATTTTGCAAAGCACGACCACGACGAACAGAGACCATTGTAGACAACGCACCACCACTCAGCATTGGTAGCACGAACGATCGAAACATAGACAACAAGCAGAGAGAACACAACCACAACATGGCACCGACCACAACCAACACGAACACGAGCAGAATAGGTGAGTTTGTTTGATTTTGGGTTCAGAAACAGATTCATTTTGAGTTTATGGTAATAACCCTCTGGACTAGCCAACTCGGTTGTAAACTCGCGAGTTCAACCATGTTTACAACAAGTCTACCGTGTTTGCTTCGAAGTTAACTAGCCCAGCGTGAGTGGGAACGTGAACTCGAACGAGTTAACTCGCAAGTTTGATAACCATGATCAGAATTATTATTCTTTGTTTTGTTTCTTTGAAATAGTCTTATCCTGTTCCAGTGAATATTTGTCAGAGCTCATAAATTTAGAGCTTTTACATGGGAGGAAGATAACGGATGGTGAAACAAATGTATGCATCTTTGCATTCCAGCTATTATAACTTATTAGCCATGTAAATATAACTCACAAGAAAATAAAGGCAACCTTCAATAACCATAATTACTTCCAATATTTTCACAATAATCATTCTCATTAAATGACTATTTATAACTTGAATAATCACTATCTAAATAGCAATTTTCTATAGTTTAACACATACGATTATAAGAAAGAAAACCAAACAATTATGCATGATGCAGAATGAAATAATGTTTTAATCATATCCATACCATTACTATATCTTGAGGATCCACCTGCAAAGGAAAAGTAGACTCAAATATCAATTACACTTCAAAGAAAAACTATCTTAACATTGTGAATGAATCATAACTCAAAATATTAATAAGATATTAAAACATCAGAACTCCACGCTCATATCAAGACCTATAGCCAGCATAAACATGATTCAGGAACAAGTGTCATGTCTGCTATGAATATATATATATATATATATATATATATATATATTCATAAAAGGGTACATTTTGAAAACATAAGGATATAGAAGGATACATTAAATAGAATAAACAACATGATTGTAGACAATTAAAAGTAGAAACAAAAAAGTGCATCATTTAAAATGGTACCTTATTTTTAAATGATTTAGCTGATTTCAATCTTTATTCATATTTACAGCATTATACATGTATATGTATATATAGCTTATTTTATTGATAAATGATGTGCTTTGTAACTTCCATGTTTTACTATTTTTACAATTTTTAACTTTTAAATTATTCTTTCATTTTGGACTAATATTTTATTCTACATTGTGTTTTTGCCAAATGGCACATTTATTTTCATGTCGAGATAAGCAAACCTCATTTTTCTAGGATTTAAATTTCATTTCTATTCTAGAAAGCATTTTATAATCATTGTTAAACGACAGGAAAGGGAGATAGAGAGAGAGAGACCTGAGTTGAAACCATGCATTTCTAAGACAACATGGATGTTGTATTTATATTGAGAGAAAAAAAATCAAGACAATAAATAGAGGAGACTTGATATCCTTTTAAAGATATGATACAGGAATAGGTAAAAATGTTCCTAACAATATATATAATCTAGACATTCTTAATTATATAGGATTTGTTCCTTATTTTTGTAATTATAATGCAATCCCTCAACCTAGATCATATAATTCATGTGAGCCCAACTTGCCACAAATATAATTGATCATTGGTCTTCTTAAAGACTTGGTGAACAAGTCAGCCAACTATTTACTAGAGATGAGAAATCAAGTGATGATGCCCTCCAAATTCTATTTTTCTCTTATGAAGTGATAATCCACTTCAACATGTTTGGTACTCTCCTGAAAAACAGGATTAGAGGTAATGTGTAATGGTGTATGGTTATCACGTATGAGGTACATTTGGGAACTTTCTTCAAATTTAAACTCTTTGAGGAGTTGTGGTAGCATATGCTTATGCCAAGCCATTCCTTCTTCACATCTGCATATGGTGGAAGGAGCTCATCAAAATCATGTGAGGCAGTTCAAGGCCACCCAAGATAAGCAAACATAGAGCCCTCAAATCATCATGGAGAAAGAAGTGTTTAAAGATCTTGGCACACATCATACAAACATTTGCCATTGGTATAAATGGCACAAGCCTCACTCCTAACTAACGTACACATCTCATGGGGACAAAAAATAGATTTGAATGTGCAAATAGTGGATTTAATAGCACCACATAGAGCATCAATCTTTATCCATTGTTTGCATTCTAGAGGAATGAATTCTACATTTGTAGTGAGATGAGATTTGTAGCACAACCCACTTAACCTAATTTTAGAAGTCCAAGTGGAATAGTTAGACTTACCCATCTTCTCAATACTAATAACATAGTTATAAAAGATGAGAACCTATTCTAGAGGTTGATACGGTATTGGAAGACATTTTTCTTCAAATTTAATAAAATAACCTAGGAAAGCACAAGAAAAGTCAATGTGAGGGCATGTGGATGGGTGGTTTGGCATTTGGACGATTAGATGGATTGTCTCAGCGTTATCCCAACATTGCCGGAAAATTCATCAAAGGTGGCACTGAATGAGTGAATGCAAACCTAGAAGAAAGGTTCACAGAAGAAAAATATCCTCCAGATACAATGGGTCTACCAAGCCAACACAGTTTTGAAAAAGGCTATTGTTACCATGGTAAATTACAGGAAAGAGAGAGACATTAAATTGGAACCGTGCATTTCTAAGATAGCACGGATGTTTTATTTATACTGATATCCTCTAATAATAAAGACATGATATAGGAATAAATAAAAATGTTCATAATAATACATACATACATAATTTAGATATTCTTTATTAAATAGGACCCGCTTCTTATTTCTATAACTATAACAATTATGTTTAAATTGATGAGAAGAGATGAAATAATGTGCAACTAAATGGAATAACAATGTTTCATTATTTGAATTATTTAAAATAAGATGGAACAAAATGAAACATCTTAATTTTATCCATTCAAAACTACTCTTACTTCTTCCTAATCACAGCCCAAAGAGAAACACTCCTTAGGCCCTCACATATCCCTTTAGTCTTAATTTATTCCTGCTGTATTCTTTCCATATTAACACTGAACATGGGTATTAAGTTTTAAAATCCGTGTCCCAATGTTTCAACTAATTATAATCAAATCAATACTCCCAAGAATAAATAAAATCAAATTCTAAGACAAAAATCTGTGATGTCAAGATACACCATGCATCTCATATGTACAATGTCTACTTTTTGTTTTCTCTTTACCACCACTACACTCATTTATTCTGATAAACAGTGATGGATTTTGGATCCCTTAGAATAATCCAATTCCAAAATCCCTACAGCAATACTGCTACAATTAATGAATTCTAATCAAAACCTTCAAAATTACCACTAACAACTTGCAAGTACTGTTCACATCTTTAGAACAGGCTCCACTCCATGATAACATATAGGTAGAGAAATGTAAACTATAAAGATTGTCAGAGATGTAATTTGATTATGTTAGAGATATAATTTGATTAAATTAAATAGGAACATGTGATATGATTTGATAGGGAAATATCTTAACAATTACTTCCCTTATTAGATATTGATTTTGTATCTATTCATAATAAATAAGAATACTTATGATGCATATACAACACACAGAATTCATTCTATTCCTTCATGGTTTCTCTCTTCTCAACATGGTACCACCAGAGCAGCAGCACCCTCTACCTATTTTGTTACTAATCATTTCAACAAAGACAATAAATTAAGGCATTTACATAATTAATTTCCATTCAGAAACAATAACCTGGATATCATTGCACAGGAGAGTGATGCCATCTACCAAAATCATATCAACATATGGATCTGTATAGAAATTAGAGCAGTAAAGGATTAGAAGACAGGCATAATACACAATGTTCTAATAAATGGTAACTATATGCGTCTATAAACTATGTTAACCAAATTCTTTAACGTAAGCTCACAAGCAAAAGTTATTGGATCTCATATCCAACAAACCTTATGCTCAGGTAAGGGACAGCAACATTGGGGAATTGGTTTTAATTAAAAAGAAGTAATTAACTTGAAATAGGGAAGAAACATCCATGCTTCTCAAAATAACAACAAACTATGTAGTCAAATTTACTTGTTAGTCACTAGGGTGAAACCTCAAGTAATAGAAAGAACATTCCATGGTTGATAAGAATTTTATACAAAATACACTATTTTTTAGTCATCTCTCGTGTTTCAAGACTAGTTCATTGTTGTGCTTTACCAGACCATTTTAAAAGCTATCAGTGTCTCAATTTTATTTTCACATCCATTACTAACCTTTATATCTATTGTATAGCTCCTCCAAGTGTCTAGAATCAGTAAATGTTTTAAGCTGGGGTTGGCTATAAAAGAAATCAAATGCTCCTTCAAGATGCCAATCACTAGCCTTCAGAGCCTGCAATGCTGTTTTCTCACTGAAAATACAAAAAATAGTTCTCATTCAAAATAACATGAAGTATAATTGATATAAGACCATGCCCAGATAAACAACAAGGCATTTGAAGCCAATCATAGTTGAATATTGATCAATTCATCCGTCAATATTAGACAAAGTAAACAATCAAAGGAACTTCAAAAACAGAAACATACATATACCCAGTTAGTGTGCTCAACCAAGGATTGAATGCCTATATGTATGTTTCGGTTTTTTTTATCTGAAAATGTTTGATGTTCCTTGGATTCGCAAATTATCATATACACCTAAGTACACATAAAAATAAAAGAAGCATAGTTCAATTATATGCTATTTCTAAACTCACATCCCAATTGCAATTTAAAATCTTCAAACGGAATAACAAAATCATAGGCATCTCTAAGATCACCTGGCTCCAGTTATTGTTATGAACTGCTGGAGTTTGTCGCGATGACCTCTTCCCAATTTGTGCTGTAGCTCAAATAAGAACAACAAATTAGCCTATATTATCATGCCCCATATCATAACAGACAGCATAAATACTCTAAGTTCAAATCTAATATCTAACCCATCTTAAAGTATCTCATCAATTATTACAACATCCAAGTCCTTACATTCCAAAAGCCAGAAAGAAATTTTCAAACCGGTTAAAAGGGAGACTCAAAAACTATGATGGCAAGAAATAATTTCTACATGAATATATAACCAAAAAATAATCACAAACCATGGATAGAGAGAATTCTGTAACTATGTAGTTAAAAACAAATTAAGCCCGCGAACGAAACAGAAATCGGAGAAGGGAAAACACTGACCATTGCCGATGGTGGAGAAAACCCTAACAAGTAAAGATCTCGGAGCCCGTGAGAGAGGATATTAGGGTTTTGGTGGAAATGAAATTTTCTTCAGAATGGGATTTGAAACAGAGGATGTCAAATGGAGTTTTGGTTTTTGGTCAGTCAGAAGTGGACCCTACTAACCCCGGGGAGGAGAGAGAATAATATAGTATTTTGTCCATGGAAATTAGTTTATCAATATTGGAAAAAATTTACCCAAATAATCTCTTTTTCAGTAAGATTTCACCACAGTATATGTAAAAAAACTTGCAGTAGTTACCATTTATTTATAATAGAAATTTACCATTTATAAGAATAAACAATTAGTAATGATAATTTATCATTTATAATAATTAATAATAAAAATTTAATTTTAGGATTATTGTTTGGTATACATTTTATCTTTTTTTTTACCTCTAAAAATAAAAGTGTTTTTCTATAAGAAATAAATTGTTTTTCACTTTGTTTTATTACAGTTAATTTTTCATTTTAATTTTAATTATTGTCTTCGCTCCTTTTTTAATTTGTTAGAAAATATGAAATAATGTAAATATAATACACAACATATGTTTTTGGAGACTTGATGTAGGTTAGCCATATACCACATTTAAGAAAGCTTAGTTTTATTTTGAAAATTCTATTGTAACTAAAACGAGATCATCCTTTTAATTCTTATTATGTATTCTTTATCATAGTACTTTTTGTGTTTACTTATATTTTCTTTTGATGGATGATCATTTAATTAGGGTCATGACTAAGAGACTGGAAGAGGGAAAAGGGCTTGAGAAGAATCTTCTTTTATTTGTTTTTTCTTTTTTTGTTATAATTGTTGTATTATTTTCTTTGCTTTGGTGTTTTGAGAAAATGTCTTTGTTGCCATCTCATCTCCATTTCTAAACTTTGTAATAGCTAAATGCATTTATTCTTGAAAGGGAGTCAAATGGCTCCAAGTGTCACTTGCACTTTCAAATTAGGAATTCATCTAGTTTAGTGCATTCTCTCTCAATTTGCTAAATTTGTAATTTTTTATTTTTTGTTATGTCTATGTGAGAATTAGGATGTACTTCTTCAAATTGAATAGGAAAATTTTGTTTTGAAGTTTTTTTGCAAGGAAAACTTGTGAAGACTATATAAGGAATCTCTTGTTAGGAAAGACCTAGTTTTTAATCATTAGTGAACTTGAAAAATTTTAACATTTTGACTTTGTAGGAAATTTTCAACTTTGAAAACTTTTGTGAAAATCTTTTATCACTCATTTCTTAAATTGAGACTTTTTTTAAAATCTTACATCTTTTATTAAAAAATGAGTGATCATTTGCTTTCATCAAGTGTTCATGGTAGTGTTAGGGATCCTCAGGAAGACATAAATCTAAAAATCTAAAAGAGGAATTGATGAGACTTATAGAAAATGTAGATAGAAAAGATAAAGAGATAAGTGAATAAGAAAGGTGTTTACTCATATAATGAGAAATCAAGAAAGGACCAAAACAAACACGGTGATGAGTTTGGTCATAGATAAAATTATAGTCATGACCCCAACCCCTAAGTGAAGGGGTGAATAATAGTCACCACAATGATGACTACTATCAACCACCTTAAGATCACATATGCCTTGAACATATTATTTCCCTAAAGAACCTAAGGTAGACCCACCCTATTTCCATGGTCGAGAGAATGTTGAGGAATATCTAGATCCGAAAATGAATGTTGAGCAATTTTTTTAGTGTCACCAAGTGAACCACAAAAGGAGAGTGTCCCTAGTCATATTAAGCTTTCAAGGACCAACCATATACTAATGGACTACTTTAGTGAGAGACCTTAGGGTTCACAATATCCTTCAAATTAGGTATTGGAATGAACTTAGGGTTTCCTTAAGAAAGTGTCAACGTACCCCTTTACTATGACATGAAATTAATGTACAAACTCCAAAGACTCCAACAAAAGGACATGAATGTATAAGAGTATAGACATAAAATGGAGTTATTCTTGGCAAGGGTCATGCTAATCATTATTCTTTTTCAAAGATTTCAAAAGGCTATGTGTTAAAGTTGTGAAAGCACTACTTCTACTATAAATACTAGTATTATCTTTCATTCTTTTGGTATTTGAATTAGTGGGTTTATTCCATTTTTTTTTTTAATTTTCAAAGGTAGATTTGTTGCCCTCTTGAAGGGATTTCAAGAGTTGTGTGTTGTATCCTCTTCATGTGTTTAGGACTTGATTCATTGTCTTCCTATCTTGTATGTGACTTGCATGTGTATGTGTTTGTAAACACTCACAAAGATAGTGGAATTCATTTGTTCTAAGGTTGAACAACTAAGACTGGATGTAAGACTAGTTTGACCAATATAAATTATTGTTTAATCTTTCTTCTTCCTTCTTAAACTTTAGACATTTATCTTGTTGTTTGCGAATATATTGTGTGACATTTATCAATCTTGATTCTAGATTTAATTGCATCCCGTTTTTATTAAGTTTTGTTTTCAAATGAGTATAAGAAGGCATAAACATTTTCAAGAAATTTTAATAAAACCAATTCACCCCCTCTTGATTTAGCCTAGCCATAAATCCTTTTCTAGCACAATTGTCCTTCCATGCTTGTTAGAGTTTTACCTCTAGACACTATTAGATTTTCAACCCTTTATAGGCTGAGCTCTGATACCAACTATGAAAACAAGTCAAACACACATGAAAAGATGGTTGAATTATGTAATGACACTCTTTTAAATTTTTCACAAATTTGTGTCTCATGGAGTGCAAAGAGATGCAAGTTTTTAATACGATAGACAATATGTCAAAAAGACTTAGTTTTTAAAAGGCTATTATTCCTTTCTTAAGATTGATTTATTAACAAGCATTGCTTAAAGAGAAGAATTCAAATTGGATATTTGTATATCGATTCATCTATAAAACTATACTACGTCTAGTTCTTGATCAACTAATCAAATTCCACAAACCATATTAATGTTGTGAGGATACAACAAAATATTATTTGAAACCCAGTCACTCATGACAAGATATCTCGAGTATTTATGAACACTCTACTACTCTTGACTAACAACCTAGAGTATTGTTTGGAGTGCAACCACTCCTATCTAGACAACCCTAAGTATTGTTTAGAATGTAGTCACTCATGGCTAAAGGGTTTTACACCAAAATAATGATCTAAACAATCATAGGATTTTGCTTACTAGATAGAGAGTTCATGTATTTTGACAGATACATGGTTTATACATTCTTCTAGTTTACTAATGAACTTCTAGTGAAACTTAGGGCAAAAAAACTTTGAGCGAGAATATTGACATTGTTTCAACAACTTTAAACCACTTTTTATCTTTTTTTTCAACTTTGAAGGCTACTTAATATAATGTTGAGGAAAGAGCCATTATAAATCATTTTCTACCCGTTGAGAAGCTTCACTCAGATCTTCACCTTCAAGCTTGCATTTGTCCATGCAAAGATGTAAATATGCATTATATGCGCTCCATGCAACATTAAATAATTATTTATCCTTTATACAACATCTTGATAGCTGACATGAGTTATTAGGCATATGTCAAAGAGCTTTCACCCAAAAGATTTCATAAAGCATGTCAAGATGCATGTTAGCACAAAACAACTTTAACGTGTCATTCGAGGAATATTTGATGTATACACGAGCTTTACAATATCTTCTTGGTAGATGTAAAAAAGGAAATATTCTCTTAAATACAGAATAAGCTCATAAATAACTTCATAAAGTATAACATTAACTTAAGATTGTATGCATATCATTTAACAAAGACTTTACTTATTAAATTAAATAAAAAAACCCACTATGGTATATTATCTTTAAGATAAAGCTCTTATACCTCACATTATTTATTTCAAAACTAATGGTTTACCCAAAAAAAAAACATTCATATTTATGTTTTGTTGGTAAAATAAAAAATTTATTAGACTTTACTCTAATAAAATTATTTTGGGCACATGTCTCCAAACATTGACTTTGACTAAAACTGAACATGCAACCTAACCAGACATGTAAAAAACAAACCATCCACTCATGTATATATAAAATCCAATGTAACATTTTGGGGTCACAAATTATAGAAAAAAAAAAACACTATGGAAATAACTTGCACCTTCTTCACCAACTTCAATTATTCAAGTTCTTTATTTTTTTTTATAATCTTTCGTTACAATATACATTTATGGACTCTTTCCATTTTTGAAATATTAGTTCATTGTTTATTAGCTATATTGTTTTGCACTTTATATTTGTGCAAATTTCTTTAATATAAAAAACCAGAAAAACCTTGAAAATATGTATATATTATGCTTCTATGCTTTCAATCTCAAAATCCAAGTAATTTTAAAAATGGCAATAAAATATACTCCTCTAAATTCAGTGGTTACATTAAAATAGGCATACCAATTAATTTTTTTTTTGAGATTACTAATCTAAATAAAATGATCCATAATTAGTATTTGTTTTATGAATTAGTTACGTAAATTTACTATATCCAGTTTTGAGGTAAAACAAAATAATTATTTTAGTAGTTGAGTGAGAGAAGATGAGTTTTAAAAAATAAAATACAATATGATTACAAAATTAAAATTATATGAAAACTATATGTTGTCAATCTTGATATTAGTAGGATTCTAATATTAACTAATGTTTCATAATGTATTTAATTTGATATGGCATATTAAAATGAAAAATATAAATTTAAGCTAAAATTAAATTAACAATAATGATAATTAAGTAGGATTATTTTATCAATAATTATATTTTTTCTATTTCTTTATCAATAATTAAAATAGTTTTATGTAACAATTATTTTTTATTTTATCAATAGTTTATCTTATATCAAAATTATATTTTAATACGGGCATAGGTACAATATGCACTCCTCGCAACCAAACAACATAATTTATCTTTACCTAGTATATTCAATCATTTAAAACTTTCTCGTTTTATCTTTATCAATATATTAATTTTAACTATTTATTCCTTTTTAATTGACTAATTTTTAACTAAATTCTAACAATTTATTTTAACAGTTATAAAAAATTAAATTAGTTCTATATCAATTTTTAATTTAATTTATTTGAATATATTTACTTATTCTTTATATATTTAAATAAATTTATTTAATATTAAAAATATTTTATCATAAAATTTAATCATATTAAATAAATATTCATGATATTAATATCCCAAAATAAATTCATTGGTCCAAGATTACTAAGTGTCCTAATCTGATCAAAGAAATTGTTAGATGGAAATTTGGTTATCAATAACTCAGAGAAACACGAAAAAAATTAGAATTTGAAAAATTTTCTGATTACAAAATTTACATATTTTTTATTTTTGTATTGTAAAATTTGTATTTTGAATTCTGTAATACAAAATACAAAATTTATATTTTATATTAGAATATTGTATTTTGTGTTTATGATTTTTGAATTTTTAAAATAAAAAAATTAATTATTATTAAAATTAAAAAATATAAAAGTAAAAAATTCTTTAAATAAAATTTTGTTTATTTTTTCATTTATTTAATGTACGAGATAAACAGTAAAGGAGTCTGTTACATAAAGTTATGAAGTATGCACTTTACATTCTTATTTATAATCCAATTCGTCACCAATTTTATTTATATTAATATAATTTATTTTATTTTACACTTTTGGTTTTGTAAATAATTTATAAATTCAATTAGTTATTTACAATAAAAAAATCTATAACAAAATTAGTTTTTATTTTATGAAGGTATGTTTCTATAAATTTCATAATATTTTTTATTTTAATAATTAAATATTATAATAAGTTTTAATCTTTTATTTCTATTTTATGATACAAAAGTTAACACATGTTTTTGGTATTATATATATATGTGTCTGTTTTTTTAAATTTAAAATATTATTATATTATTATAAACGGTTGCTAAATATATTTGTTTTACTTTTTGTTATGAAGGAAATCTTATATCACAGCTTTTTTTGCTCCCTTTCTTGTCGCATTATATCTGGGAAAACAGTTATCATTATCACTCAGCATTAACCAAAACCAAACCCAAACCAAAACCAAACCCAAACAGACATTCAGATAACCAAACATGGAGGAGACTGGCGGCACACCCCGCCGGAGGGAACCACTTCTGACGGCAGCGGAGGGAGAGGTTGCAAAAGCTTCGTGGAGACTTAACTTGAACGAGTTTCGTTTGCCAAGCCAAACAGATGATCATCAACGTAAACGACCCTTCACTTTTCACAGCCTTCTTCGTAAACCAAGTGAGACCATTCTTTCTTCTTTCTTTTTTCTGTTTTACGGTCTTCATGCATTCGTCACCTCTCTTTCTTCTCTTAGAACTTGTAAAAATCTATGAAGCTCGGAAACACCGTGCGGATACATACACGCGGCGGAAGTGTGTCCGACGTGGTGTTGGACGCTTTTTATTGGACCGGAAACGGTCCTCTTTCTGGATATGTAGGAGGAGACACGTTTCCCTCCTAACGTCAAAAAAACCAGAAAAAAAAAACTTCGTTTGTGTCCGTATCCGTGTCTGGGTTCTTAAGTAAAAATTCTGTTTTGTGTAATGGGTGTGGTTTGTTAATGATGGTGATGTGTTGGGTTGTGATGGCTCTGTTTTTGTTCACTCTTTATCTTGTGTGTTAGGTCTGTTTTGATCTCTACGGTTACCGAGCATATGTTGAATCCTGCAAATTGAGGCTTCCTTTGAATCTTTAAACTTAAACGTCTTTTTGTGTGCGTTATAAGTGTGTTTTGTCTTCTGTGATGTTTGGAATTGTGAAACCGAGGTAGTTTTTTTGTTTTTAGGCCATGGTGGGAATCTTTCGATAAAGGCAGAGTCTTTTATTGTGAATGTGCATATTTTTTGCTTGTGTTTGATTAGTTTGGTAAAATTCCATTACTTTGATAAAAAGTACACGGGGATTTTTATCGATAATGATTACTATTATTAGAGATAGATACTCCATTGATCATATCGTGTATAATTCCTTTCTTGTTAGAATCTCTTGTACTTGATTCCACACATAAAGTTTTCAAACCATAATCAAGCATGGATTTTCCTCTCCTTAATGCCTTCTCACATGACATGAAACTGGGTCCTGTTGCTGTCAGATCATTCTTTTCACCGAATATTAAATAACAGTTGACCAAAGTACTAGACAAAAGTTGACCGTGTACAGTTCACATAATGTTTAAAATTTTAAAAATCTTTAGTTGAAAAAGGGCTTAGTAAATGGTGATTTGAAAATTTTAGCATTATTGATTATTAACTAAATTTAGTTAAGAAAAGATATGTTCAATCAGAGAATTTTGCATTTAAACTCATCAGCAACATGTTTCAGTTAAATCCATATTCTCTGACTTGTGGATTTTGCTGTACTTACTCTCTAATCCCTCTGTTAATTTGTGTTTTAGGGAAGCAACGGAAAGTGGCAGAATATTACAAGCAGCAGGAGAGACTCCTTGAAGGATTTACTGAGATGGAGACTATAACTGAAACGGGTGGTTTCCCTGGAGCTCTCTCTGAGGTTTGATAGTTCTATCACCACGATTTACTCATTATTTTTCATACATGCATGGAGCAGCACTAACCAGTTTTTGACAATAATCTCAGTGCATTTATTACTTTCCATTAAACTTGATCATCTCAAACACGTGCAGATAAATGATTTGGTTGAATATAGGAAGAGAACTCTACTAAATATGTCTGCCAAATGTTTCTCAGGATGAAATGAAGCAACTAGCAAAGAGTGAGAGAATGGCTATTCATGCCTCAAATATTTGTAACTTGGTGCTGTTTGTTGCAAAGGTTTATGCCTCAATTGCGAGCAGATCATTGGCAGTCATTGCCTCAACCATGGACTCTCTCTTGGATCTCTTGTCAGGGTTCATATTATGGTTTACTGCTCATGCCATGAAAAACCCAAACCAATTTCACTATCCAATTGGAAAGAAACGCATGCAGCCATTGGTAAGACGTACTTTAAACTGTTTTTCAGTAAATGCAACCTTTTCATATAGTGACAAGATAGTGAGAGTAGCAATAATTGGTTATACAGAGATAGTTTCAAAATAGTAATTGCATGGTTTCTTAATGCAGCTACATGCTGATACGATTTCCTGTGCAGGGTATCATTGTTTTTGCATCAGTAATGGCAACTTTGGGGTTGCAGATTTTGATTGAATCTGCCCGAGAACTTATTTCCAAGGTAATTTAGATAAACTTTTGTTCTTGTTTGTTCCCATAATTATTATATCGACACAGTTTTAATTTCTTCTTATATTATTCTTTTTTCTTACAGTCTAAGCCTAACATGGATCCAACAAAACTGCATTGGATGATCGGGATTATGGTGGGTGTGACTATAGTGAAGTTCATTCTCATGGTCTACTGCAGAAGATTTAAAAATGAAATCGTTAGAGCGTATGCACAAGATCACTTTTTTGATGTGATTACTAATTCTGTTGGATTAGCTGCTGCTGTTTTAGCTGTCAAGTTCTACTGGTGGATTGATCCAACAGGAGCTATAATTGTGAGTTCATAACTACATCCTAATGCTTCTCTTTAGTTTTCAGTTATTATGTATTTTCACAATGTTAATGCAAGGTGGCTTTTTCTCTTAGTCTTATGTATTGAGAATAGCCTTTTATGTGCCCATAAAAGGTTTTCTAAACCAATTTCACCTTACTTTCTCTTCCTTTGCATTCACTCTACTGTAATTTTTCTACTAGGTTTATATTCAATAATCATCTTTTACGAGTTAATATGTTTTTGTCCTACAAATATAATGAATTATTGTTTTAGTCCCTAAAAAGTTATTGAATTTTCCCACCATTTTATAAAATGATGTGGTTTTAGTCCCTTATTACACACTTTCTTTTTTGACTTTGGAGAGGGACTAAATTCACATGATTTTGTAAATGTATATAAAAAGAAATAGAGATTTTATTGGGACTAAAACAAAACATCATGATGTTTTTATGGACAAAAACATCATGATGTTCCATTATATTCTACAATGGCAATAAACTCCTGGTGTGTGCCACTTCAAAACTGTGAAGTCTTCAAAACTAATGATACCATGAATGTGGGTTAATGCAGATAGCACTGTATACAATTAACACATGGGCCAGGACAGTGGTTGAGAATGTTTGGTCACTCATTGGAAGGACAGCACCACCTGATTTTCTGGCCAAGTTAACTTACCTCATATGGAATCATCATGAGCAGATTAAGCATATAGATACTGTTAGAGCATACACCTTTGGTGCACATTACTTTGTGGAAGTTGACATTGTGCTGCCAGAAGACATGGTTCTCCATCAAGCACACAACATTGGTGAGACACTCCAGGAGAAGCTAGAGCAACTTCCAGATGTTGAGAGGGCTTTTGTGCACATAGATTTTGAGTTCACTCACAGGCCAGAGCACAAGACCATGGTGTGATGGTACCATTGGACAATGATGGCAGACCTTAATTTTTCTAATTCTCTTGGTTATTTTATTTAAGCCTTATAGCATAACTTTTCTTTCTATATTTATAGTTTCTGATTCCTCAGAATGATACTTTTCCTATGTAGTTGACTCAAAATAACGTGTTTTTTTAGTCCCTACACTTGATTGACTAAAAATAATTAATCTTTTAACACCTCAATTTTTTAGGTGGATGCATAGGTAGGATGCAAGAAATATAAAAGTTATAACATGTATAAATTGCTTGAACTTATAAAAAAAATTATTTATTTTTTCATATTTTTCTCTAATGATAAAAAAAAACATTTTTCTCTAATGAAAGTTTTTTTTTTAATTTTTTTTATAATTAAACAAGTACTCTCTTTTTTAACAAAAAATAAATAAATAATATTTCAACATTTTAAGGTAAAAGTCTAACACTCCAATATTTTAATTAATTTTTAAATACAAATAAACATAAAACATGATCACACTTTGTCTTTAAGATAGTTTTATAAAAATAACATATAATGTAAGATGCAAGTGTTTGTTTGACAAACAATATAACACTATGTAACATTTTTCTTTAAGTCTGATAAGATGCACACACATAAGAATAGATGAAACATGCACTAAACATCAGACGACATGTATAAAATAAGCAAATCTCGTACCTAAAATAAATATCCATGTGCTTACTCTATGTTTATAGAGAATGTTTTCCAAAGAAATTTGTCCAAAATCAAATATCAAAGATCTCTCGACACATGAGCTAAAGTTGTTTCTTTCATCAACTTACTAGCATAAATTTTTTTTCAACTTTTGAGTTATTTGCCCGGTACAAAATACACACCAATCATGAATTTATGCAAAAAAACTATACTACCTAGGGAGATAAGTGTTGTTAGTTATCAAGGGCATTGTGAAAAGAGAGGAGCAAAGATCGAAACCGTATAAATGCAACAATCATGTTAAAACTTGTTAGATGCATAATGGACATGCATTGAAGTAAAGATGCTCAACGGATATAAATGATTGCATAATGACTAATTCTTCAAGAGTTTATAAAAGGGATTTCATTCAGAAGATGAAGAAAAAATGAGGAAAGGATATGTGATGCCAAAATCCTGCTCAATAGCGTTCCTTTAAAGTCAATAGAGTAGAAGTTACACTATACCAAAATGTTGATAAGATGATAGAGCACACCTCACAACTTCATAGAAGGACCCTCAAGCTTAACGAAGATTAAAGTATTGAGATCCAGATGAACCTAATGGAAAACACTTTGAGCGTTTATCCAGCTACCTAAGAAAGTGAACACAACCATTGTATATTTAAGGGGTAAAGAAATGGTTGCAATTTTGAAAGAATAGTCAGTTAGCCAAGAGTGGCTAGGCGTAAAGAATACCTAGTATTAGCCAGGAGTGCCTTGAGGAAAGAATATTTAAGGAGTTAATCAAAAGTGGCTACGGGCCCAAAGAATACTTAGTTAAGTAGGAGTGACTGTTGAACGAGGTGCTTTGATAATTTCCAAATCAAGCTTTGAAGACTTGATGGATCTACTGTTATATGTGTGTTGTTTAGTAGATTTTGAATTGTTAATTTACACCTAGTTATGATCTAGGTTCATTTGATTCTAATTCTCTTTTCAAAGTTTTGTTTTCTAAAATTTGTGTTAATTTTAGTTAGTTGTTTCGTGATTTAAATTAGTTGAAAAAGCATTTTTTCAAAGTTTGGTAACTACAACAAGTTTTTCAACCGATTGATTCATTGCGACAACCGATTGAATTACACTTAGTGTTTTTGAAAAGTTTTAAAAATGATTTGTTTTCTTTTGTCTTTTCTGTAAAGCCAAAACAGTCGATTATTTCGATAAATGAATTGCCTGTTTTATGTGTTGTATTTAACTAAAAAGAAATCAATCCGTTTTGTTTTGAAAATCAATCAAGTGTTTTTAACAGAATTTTGATATAGATTTTTAAACTGTTTTTAAATGTTTCAATTAATGATCAAATAGTTTTAACCACTCTTTAAAGTCTATATAAAAGCTAGGTTTTGATCATTTGAAAAAGAAGAAGATAGCTTTATGAAAAACGTTTTCAAGAGAAGATAAACAAATCTTTTACTCATTCTTGGAGTCTTGGATCATTGTTTGTGTGTGAAGTAAGAATCTGAGTTTTCTATTATATTGTTCTACAACTTTGTAAAGCCCAGGTGTATTCTATTTGTTTCATTTGAATCCGTAATTGTGTTTAAAAGAGTTTTAGAAAGTGGTTATGGAAATATGGTTTTGGCTAATAGTGTTGTGTGTTCTTGAGGGGTTCAAAATAAAAAATTGTTGGTGTGGTTTGTAATCTAGTTTTAATTGCATAGTGAATTCTCAGTGGTTATTTGAGGATTGAATGTAGCTCTTGGTTAAGAGTGAACCAATATAAATTTCGATGTGTGAATCTCTCTTTCCTGCCTCTGATAAACTGCTTTATAAATTGTTTTATGTTTTATGCTGTATTAAACAATCAATTGTTTTGGTAAAACAATTGGTTGATATTTCTTAAAGAATTGCTAATCTATTCAATAATCCAGTTGAATAGATAAATCAATTGATTGATTTTACAGATATTTTCACTCTACTTCCAATATTTGAGAAAATCTTGCGAAAACAATTTACCCCCTATTGTTCAGGCAATACATTCTAACAGTGACTTGTATCAAGAATACTTAAGAGGACTAGCCAAGAGTGACTACAAACCCAAATAATACTCGATGTGTACTTCACAATATTAATCTACCTACTTCAACTTTATTGGTTGACCAAGAACTAGATGTAGTTTGTAAGATAAACGAACTAGTATAAATTGTTGTGTACATATTCTCTCCTCGTTATCTCATTTCTTTACATGCTATTATCATCTACACTAACCATAAAATGAGAATTCTTATGTCAATAGTTATTAAAATGTTCTACCAAAATGTTTTTAAATATAAGTAATCATTTTGCATCTTTACACGTTGGTCAGACGCTAGAACTATAACCAATTCACTTGAAGAAACTAACATTAAAATATGTTGATTGAGTTCAGGTATAAAGACTCCATCCCTTAGGGACAATTGGCTCGAAAATGGGTGGGGTTGAATGGATCCTTTGACTCTTTTCGCAACGGATAAAATAGACGTCTAATAGACCGTCTAACACACCAAGATAAGCAACTCTTAAAGAAAAACAACTAGAAAGAGTAGAGAGAGAAAGAGAACACAAGAATTTATACCGATTCACCCAAAACTAGATTACATGTCGTCCCCTTAAGTCAATTGTTTAAGACATTTCACTAATCAAGATACAATGAGTACACCAACTTCTGCAGTTATTTGAGTACACCAACCTCTCCAAGTTATCCTTCTTAAAGATAACAAATAAAACACTCTAAATGATAGCAAAGATAAATCTCAAGAGGGTATAAGTTCATATAGTGAATAATTTACAATGGTTTTCACACAACCCGAAGATAAATGTTTCAACAACTAATAAGACTATAATACTTTAAGTATTTTCTCCCAAATAACACTTGTATATTTTTTGTTTATTGGTCTTATTGTATATTTATGTTGGTTCTTTGTTTTTGTGAAGATTTGGTTTAGATAAAAATATAAGTTCAATTTTCCTATACCGTATAGAGGTGTTAAATCGTCTAGCGGTTTGATATTCTCAATTAGTTCGTCATCATCTACTGATCTTAAACAATCTAGTGGTTTAATTGTCTAATGGTTAGCTTTCGTCTATGAAGAACCCAAAGATTAAATCTTAGATCGTCTGTCTCTTTGTGGAACTTCTCAGTAATTGCTAACTCCTCATGTTTATCGTAACTGAATCGTTGTACAAGTGGTTAGTTCTTATGAGAAACGTTCCTTGTTGGAAGTTGTAAGTCAATTTTGTCTTGTATATAGGAACTTGAACTTGACAATTATTTTTTTAGCATGAGAGTTGAGAGTTCACTGTCAAACTTGAGAAAAACGTAGTGTTGTAATAAGATATTATACTGGTTGAAATTTATACTGGTTCACTCTTATCCCAAGAGCTACATCCAGTTTCCAGAAACCACTGGGTATCCACTATGCAATCAATCACAAATTACAAACACACAACCACCAAAGAAGTGATCTTGATCCCCTCAAGAACACACACTTCCTTTGGCACACCACAATCAAACCATAGATCAGAACACCCTCTGAATATGTGAACACCAGTACTTACAAAATTACAAATGAAGAAAAAAATAGGATTGATCACCCCTGGTACAAATCAAATCAAAGTACACAGCAAGTCCTACTTCACTCTTAGAGAAATATCCAAAGCCTTAAGCAATCTTGGAGAAAACTTGATTTCACAAACTGATCTGGTAAGTTAATGCTAGGAGCGTAAAACAGAACATTTATACTCCAATTAGCAGTTGAAAACATTTATTATAAAACCCAAATCAGTTTAAAATCATTTAAAACAGATTTAACTAACTTAACATAATTCTGTTAAGAAATTAAAAAAAAAAGTCGGTTATTTTGTCGAAATAATCAATTGAATTGGTTTGACAGCAAAGTCAACCAAGTTCAAATCTGCTAAAACCAGTTTCAAAAACCTTAAGTATGAAACAACCGATTGAAACGATAAAACAACTAATTTTTTTCTGCTTCTTCATAAAACACTCTTTTCAAAAAGATTTGAATTAAACCAGCTTTGGATTCAAACTAAGAGTGAATTAACAAATTCAAACTACCCCAGAACACACCCAGCTAAGCTATAATCAACCTTCAAGCAATCCATGGAGATTTGGAGTCATCAAAGCTCTTTTTTAACATTTTTTGCTTATTTACTTATTTGGTTCTTACTTGCGATTTCTATTTATTAAGCTTTTTATTTTAATTGACTTGCTTTCGGTAGTTATTCCTGTCATGTTTGCTTGTTTAGTTGCCATTGTATCTCTTTGTTTCGACTCTCATGTTTAAGGGATCCATTTTTAGATTCTTCCTTATTGTTTTTTGTTGTCGATAGGGATCCATTTTTTAGGATTCTTCCTTAACCGAGAAAATCTTGTTCGTGGATAAAAGGACTGACTTTATTCTCGTGTTGCCATAACCTTCCGGAACATGTACAACAAAAAAAAAAGTTTACATATACATTTTAACTAAAATAAAATTTAAGATGGTCAGCGTTCCATGTTCTCGGTATTGGTTGTCTGTTTAGGCATTCCAGGCGGTAAGCTCCATTGTGGAGGTTCTCGGTTATGTGGAAGGGGCCTTCCTAGTTTGACACTAACAAACCTTCAGTTTATCTTTTCGGGCATCACCTCAAATTCTCCACACCAAATCCCTAGACAAGAAGGCTCTGAGTTTTGTTTTCAAATTGTATCTTTGGGTTGCTCGCCTCTTACATGTCTCTTCTTGGATTTTCGCCTTGTCTCAAAGCTCCTGTAATAGGTCCAACTTTGTTCTCATGCATTCCTCATTAACCGTATGTCAGGTTATACGGTGTTTCTCCAATCGAAGAATGAGGGGTGCACCAGTATGACCACAATACCTCCAATAACTCCTCGACCCAATGTTCCTTAGTTGTTCCTAGCCTCTTCTTTAGTTCGGTTAGGATGACTTTGTTGGGGAATTTTACCAAAGTGGTGCAGATTTTTTTGAGATTTACGTAAATGGGCAGATTCAGAAAATATTACAAGAATGGGCATTTTTTTGTCGAAGTTGTCAATGGTGTAGGCAACATAAATTAAATTCATTAATCCCTTTACTTTTCTTTTTTTAATTAAAGTTTCCAACCTGATTAACAACTTCAGTTTAAATAAAATTGAATACTGGATTGGCAACTTTAGTTTAAATAAAATTGAATACTGGATTGACAACTTCAATGTATTTTATCTCAAATGAAATTTCCAATTTTGTTGGCAAATTTAGCTGATTTTTTAAAATAATTAATATTTTTAAAA
>Ga0123342_1001704_pt1 | contig 37018 bp, 32 predicted proteins | sample Turbeawhitnodule_FD_89960 | JGI IMG/M metagenome (GOLD analysis project Ga0123342, IMG submission 89960) | Root nodule microbial communities of legume samples collected from Mexico - Turtle bean Mexico white nodule | ecosystem: Host-associated > Plants > Roots > Nodule | place: Mexico: Nepantla...
CTTCTCAGGTCTAGGCCTCTCGGCCAAGTCTTCTAAGGTCTCAGCCTCTCGGCCAAGTCTTCTAAGGTCTCGGACTCTCAGCCAAGTCTTCTCAGGCCTCGGCCTCTCGGCCATACCGGTACAATTATATTATTTTGCTCTATTTGCTATTATCTGCTTATTGCTTCCGCAAGGGTCCATTTTGTATCTATACCAAAGAGGAAAAATTAGTTCTGATTTTTCCAACACATTGTGTGATGGCTTAACACATTTTAATTAAAACAATCAAAATCATTTGTTGGTTTACATTAACTGCAATATCATTTACTATTAATTATAAAATTTAATAAACGCAAAGATAACTAAGCAAAATGACATAACAGCTATGTCACTGAGTTAATAAAATAAATTAAACGACAATAACTTAGTTTAAAAATATAATTTTTTTATAGTACAAATCAAACAATTTTAATAAAAACTATTAAAAATGAGGGACCTGAAAATTTAATTATGTGAAAATATTATTTTAATTCATAGAAGGAAAATATAAGATTTCTTAAATCAATTTTTGCAGATTGATGACGAAGGGAAGGAAAATGTTCCGGTACACCCAATATAGTCTCACATCACTCAAGAGTTGAGACCAATGACATTTTATATATTTCTTCCTCCTTTTACCCACCAATGTGTCTTTTAAGTCTTTTAAAGACAAAACCATGATGGAGCACCGACCTCCAAAGCAAAATATACTTCAAATGCGGTGATTGACCCTAACGATGCTATCTCCCAGACTTGAGGTCGGAACAAAAAATATTAATGTTAAGAAGTGGGCTTTAAGCCTAACTCAACCTCATAAAACCGACTCAATGAGGTGAGGTTTGCACCCACTTATATACTATGAAAGACTCTAATCTATAGTCGATGTGACTCGAAATTACTCTGATACCATGTTAAAAAGTGAGCTTTAAGCCTAACTCAACCTCATAAAACTGGCTCAATGAGGTGAGGTTTGCACCCACTTATATACTATAAAATGTTCTAATCTCTAGTCAATGTGGGATCTCCAACAATTAAAAAAAAAATACAGTGAAAAAAAGTGTTTAGATATGAATTGCATAAATTCTTGTATAGATCTTGGTATTCAGGTTTTCAAGGGATTTTTTAAAATAGTTTTGACATGTCATGATATGATATTGGAGAATGGTTAGAGATGTTTTAAATAAGATTTTTGAACATGGGTTAATGGACACTCCTATGTTGCTTTTATTCCTAGATTATCTAAGTTATGTCAAGGATTTTAAACATATAAAAGTACAATTTAATCAAAAAAAACTCATTCAATACAATTCAATTTTTTAAAAGAAAATAATATGTTGGTACTAATTTATTTTAAAACAACTAGTTAAACCAAGTAATGTAGTAGTTAAAAAAAATCATAATATAAAAGAAAACAATAAAATAAAATAAAATAGTGATGGTTAAATAATTGTATAATTTTAATGAGTATCAACTTATTAATACTATTTTTTAATGATATTATTGGTCCAATCAAGAAGTTTTTTTATGAGGAAAAATGATGTGGCTTTGCCTTATTTAGAGTCTCTCTTGAATGTTTTGACTTCAATATTATTATTAAGTTAACTATGCAATCTTATTCTTTATTTATTAACTTGAATCCAAATTAAATGATTTTTAACCTACCAATCTCTCTTTATCTTTTTGTTATTTTCATGGAAAAACTTTAATGTTTTGGTAGAGAAGAAGTTTTGGATTCCTATCAAAGTTTCCAAATATGTTTCTTTTATATTTCACTTATTAGTTCTGGATGAAGTGCAGTTAAACAAACTAGAATCATTTTTATATTTTTAGCAGACAATTTGGTTAGAAAATGAACTTTGCTAAATCTAAAGTTATGTTTTCTTGGAGTGTCCCTTTGAAAAATAAAGATAGCTTAAAGACAATTCTCATGTTTAGTGTTTGGATAATAAAACTGTGGAGAAGTTTTGGGATGGTTATTCTCTTAGAATTTGTGCTAGTAAGATATATTTCTGGTTTGATAAATGACATAAGGATGGTCAGATTCATAATAAGTTAGATTTGATTTATATTCATGGTATTGACATGGAAATTAAAGATTTATATGTTAATAATTAGTGAAAATTACAAAAGCTATGTACATATCTAGCAGAAGAAATGAAAAAGGGATGAAATATGTGCTTCTTCGTCTATGTTATGATTTGGAATAACAGTGATTGCAAGTTACTCAACTAAGAAAGGCTACAAATAATACATACATCCATTAATTAATAGGCATGATCCTCTTGGAAATAGACTTTGAAGTTGTAGTCTCTCACAAATTGAAAATGTTAATAATCTCAAAAAATTAAAAATAATAAAATTATATTAAATTATTTTTAGTAATTATGTATCTGAAAGATTATCACACCTTAATGTGAAGTAATGAGAGGATAATTCTATTTTGTAATGGGTAGATAGAAACACCAAAAGACAATATCAGTTGTTCATAAATAGGTTAGGTATCAAAATCACACTATACTTTTTTTCTACTATAGCATCTCATTATCATTAAGAGATAGAGATTATGATAAGGGTTCTCTATGAAGACTAAGTGTTGAAGTAACGTTCTAACATTTATCCCTACCTCTCCAATATTTGCATAGTAAAGACTTATGTCTTTCAAGCATATATTTGATAAGTAATGTACATGATGGAACCTTTATACATATTATTAAGAATTAGTTTTCCTAATCTCTTCTCAAAATGTTAGGGTGTCCGGGAGAATGAGTTTTACTCAAAAAAATGGATATCCAAAGGTGGATACAATTTTGTATAAGAGATCTATACACAATTATGTCTTCTTTGTTTCTTGCTAGTATTTTATGTTCTTGAAAATGCATAAATTGCACATTATTGAAGGTGAATATGTTGATATCTTTAAGATCATAAGGAAGACTTCGACTTCTCTTGCTGAAACTATTGAAGCCTGTCTCCATATTCTTATAAGATAACATAAACTCTTTGTATACAAGAGGATAAATTTAGAAAAAATATTGTGAATGTTAATGACAATGTCTTCAACAACGGATCAAATTTAGAGGTTATTGATAAATAATGTTAGAAGTGGATCTTTGGATTTTTATAACTTGGGGGAAATTGAAAATCGTACGAGGGATTAGTCATGATTTACTATAGTCTTCATCTTACTTGGCAGGTCAGTTTCAAAACACCATATGTTATTTATACTTTTTGCATATTTTTTTCTCGATAATGCAATAACGCATGAACATTTTCCTCTTATTCTCTCTATATCGGACATGCTAAAGAGATTGGAATATTAACCCAGTATGTTATGAGACAAAAACAATAGTGCATATTTTCATAAAAGGCATTTCCCTATATCAACTAGATTCATTACTAGTAGATACAATACCATTTGCTCCCTATTTAATATTACCATACACTACACCACTTTTGACCTTAGACAACAACTAAAAGGTGTTTCCTGAAGTAGGAAAAATGTTGTTTTAACTTTAGGTAACGCTTTTCCAGGCATGAAATATGCAACCGTGGGATTAGGTTTAGGCAACGCTTTTTTTTTTTGCAATCGTTATTTTTATATTGGTAGAATAAGCAACATTTTTAGGGAAAATTTTAGATAACGTTTTTTCTCATAATGTTTAGGCAACATATTTCAGTGTTGCCTATTGTTTAGACAACATTTTGTAAAATGTTACCATTGGTAAATACAACACTTATTTACATGTTGTCTGTCTTTTTAGGCTACGCTTATTTACATGTTGTATGTCTTTTAGACAACGCATTTTTAGTTGTTGTTGAGAGTACAAATTATTTATTATATACCAATTATTTGGTAAGTTGATATATAAAACCTTGATAGATAATTAAATACCAATTTAGAAATTATTTATTAATAATAAAAATTACTTTATATACCAATAAATTTTTTAGTCTCTAAATTACTATCTTATTTAGTCAATATAGTAACTAATTATTTTTTGTCTCTAAAATTAATTTATATTTAATATTTTTTTTGTAATAGTATAGTTAACATGTAAAATACAATTATACCTGAATTCTATTCCAAAAAATACTTTGAATTTCCAACAACTTAACCTTGATTTCACATATCTATTTTAATAATACTTAATTGTGGAAATTATCAGAAGATTTTCTACTAATCAAAGTATTCAACTCTACATTAATAATCTTCTAAAACACAAAAATAATAAATAAATAAAAAGATTGTATTAATAGAAAATGAACTAATTACTCAAAGAAAAAATATAATCAACTTAATTTGATTCTTACATTGTTATCTCTTTAATGTTTAATGTTGTATTCCATACAATAGTATTACTCTAATATAATCTAATTATAAAAAGTTTAAAGAGATATAAATTTAATAAAATAATAAATTTTTATTTTTTTTCTTTATTCATTCGAAAATTGTCACCATTAAAAAACTTGGTTGTTATATCAGTTGTAAAATTTAGAATACAATACTTATAAATATATTTTCTAGTTCATATAAGTTTTTAACTTTGAGTATATAACTTTTTGTTATTAATTGTGATGATTTTAAAATTTTTAAAATCTTGTAATATTTTTTTTTACATCATCACTATAATGTCCATCATCCCTAAATAACACGAAAGAAAAAAATATTGAAAAAATTAAACATAAAATTTATTGAAATTATTATATTGACATATACACAATTTCACATTCGTGTTAAAGTCGTCAGAACAGAAAATGATATAATTTTTTTTTTCATGCATCAACTTTTTCTTGATCATGACATTGAATGTCAACGTACATGTGTTTATACCCCCAACAAAATAGGGTGGTTGAGTGCAAACACCGTCATATTCTCACAGTTGTGCGATTTCTTCTTTATGGGTCTAATTTATCTATTCATTTTTGGGGAGATTGTGTTTTAACCGCGGTTTACCTCATTAACCGCTTACTTTCCTCCATTATGTTAGATAAAACACCATTTCAATTATTATACAACCAAGTTCCATTTACTACACATGTATTTTCAACAACCTATGTATACAACAAAGGATAATTCCAACCACAAATTTGATCCTCGCGCTCGACGATGCTTCTTTATTGGATATCCACCTAATCATAAAGGCTACAAAATATATGGTCTTGAAGACAACACTTTTTTGTCAGTAGGAACATGGTTTTTCATGAAACCATTTTTCTTTTTCATGAAACAACGTCACCCTTACATTCTTCTGTCCATCATTCCTAAATAACATGAAAGAAAAAAAATATTGGAAATATTAAACATAAAAGTTATTGGAATTATTATATTGGCATATACACAATTCAACATTCGTGTTAAAGTCGTCCAAACAGATAATGATACAATTCTTTTTCCATGCATCAACTTTTTCTTGATCATGACATTGAATGTCAACATACATGTGTCTATACCCCAACAAAATGGGGTGGTTGAATGCAAACACCGTCATATTCTCATAGTTGTGCGATTTCTTCTTTATTAGTCTAATTTATCTATTCATTTTTGGGGAGATTGTGTTTTAACCGTGGTTTAACTCATTAACCGCTTACTTTCCTCCATTCTGTTAGATAAAACACTCTTTCAACTATTATACAACCAAGTTCCATCTACTACACATTTATGTATTTTCAACAGCCTATGTATGCAAGAGAGGATCATCCCAACCACAAATTTGATCATCGCGCTCGACGATGCTTCTTTATTGGATATCCACCTAATTATAAAGGTTATAAATTATATGATCTTGGAGACAACACTTTTTTGTCAGTAGCGACATGGTTTTTCACGAAACCATTTTTTTTTTCATGAAACAACATCACCCTCACACTCTTCTGCCCTACCAAATTTGGTCATTGACTTATACCATCAAAATTCTACATTTCCTACCACACTACTGAACTCACAATCGACTTCACCAACTTCGCCTAGTGAGCCCATCGCCGAACCCATATCCATTGAGTCCATTCCACCCGTTGAGCCTATTCTTAAACCTATGACCACTGAATCTCCTGCGCCTAATTGATACCCTGATATTTCTACGCAATCACTTCAATATTCTACAGGTCTCAAGCATCCTCCTGCATGGCATAAAGATTACTTGCTGTCACCTCGCACCAATCAGTTCACTCATGGTCAAGGTTCTCTCCTAGGTACACGATACCCATTTTCTCATTTTATTTCTTATTCCAACTTATCTTCTGTTCACTACACTTTTTTAGATAACATTTCTACACATAGAGAGCCTTCATCATATGATCAGGCCATTTTTTCTCCCCATTGGAAGGAAGCCATGGAAGTTGAGTTATCAACATTGACAGAAAACAACACCTGAAACATTGTTTCATTACCAGTTGGCCATATTATATTTTTCATATATATGTATATAGAAAGTATATTAATGTATAATATACATGGTAAAAATAAGACAATAGTTTGGTGTAATTGTTGATAGATAGACATAACATATGAAGTAGCGAATTATATAAAACATATCTCTCCAATATGATTGTATGTAAACAATAGGTATGCGTTGAAGGAATATGCAGAAATATTCTTTCCATAATATTTGACAAAAAAAATTAACATAGAAAGCTATGTCTTACTATAAAGAAGAATAAAAAAAACTTATACATATCATCTAGATATTTAAATTGAATATTTATTCTAAATAATTATAACATATTACACATGAGAATAAAATTTATCCAATTATAATCATGGATTCTTTTGTACATACATTGATTTGTGCTTTTATGTAAAAAGGTGATAATTATAATTATATAATAATCACAAATAAACATAATGGATAAGAAATAAGTTATACAATTTCAATCACTTAGTAAAATATATTTGACATAAATTTAGATGAACCTATAAAAGTTATTTTCGAACACTTACAACGAACACTTAAGATAATATTATCACTGTATAATTGGTTATTAATTTGTTTCACAATTTTTATCAAAATTAAAATTAGTAACTCACAAAATTTTTATCAATTGGTGAGTCTTACACACTCATCAAGTTCTAGTTACTTTTCATTTTGAGAATCTCCATTAGTTTTTATCAATTGATACATTTATTTATATGATTTTGATTATTAGTAAAACATGGATATCCACACACACAAAGGAGAAATCCAACATGGATATCCACACACATCAAGTTCTAGTTACTTTTCATTCCAATTTGGTGATGAGAATCTCCATTAGTTTTTATCAATGGATACATTCATTTATATGATTTTTTATTATTAGTAAAACATGGATATCCACACACACATAGGAGAAATATTGCCTTAACAAGATCGTCTAATATGTGCAACATTTCTTAAATAAAAATTTAATTTATCTCTATCGTGATAAATGAGAACATATCACTTAAGTAAGATTCGTTATCCAATTTGAACAAAAAGTCTTAACAAAATTACTCAATTTTATTAGGTGGACTAAAAACTCTCCCTTGAACAAAGTGATGCATATTTGACATTTTATTTGTTTTGTCTAGACCTATATATCGCTTGAGTGAGACATGTTTCACTTGAATAATATATGCAAATATCAAAACTTAGAAAACTCAGTCCTTACAAAGATAACTAAATTTCTTCACTTCATTTAATCCCAAATGCCAATAGTTAAAAATACATAAAAGACTCACACATGACCAAAATAAATCTTGCATCAAACTAATAAATTTTTAACTTACTAATTTCCAAAGTGAAAGTTTAAATTTAATATAGCCCCAATGCATGCATGCATTTCTTTAAAGAAGAGAATGATTTTTAAAAAAACTAGGAGAAAAATGATTTCTTAAAGCAAAACTCATTGTTACTTTACACTTTCTCTTAACTAGTTAATAAATTAATTTTCTTAAAGGAAGAAATAAGTTTTTGGGATTTTGGAATTTGAGAGGAGAAAGAGGAAGATGAAGAAATAAAAGAGAAAGAATGAAGTTGTTGATTTGGGAGAGAAAATAAAATTGGCATTTTCCTAATTGCACCCTACACCTTTACTAATATCACCTCCTTTTTGTTTTCATTTTAGTTTTAAACCCACATACCAAAACCTCAAATTTCATTTACTATTACACCATCCAAAAACCACTATTCTTACCTCCTAACTTAAATACCACTGTTCTCTCCTAATAAGATCTAAAACTAACCCACATACATTTCATACTCACCTTAAATGCACAATTAATATAAATTAAAATTCAATCATAATTTAAATTCAAACATAATTTAAATTCAAACATAACTTAAATACCAGTGTCCTCTCCTAATAAGATCTAAAACTAACACACATACATTTCATACCCACCTTAAATGCACAATTAATATAAATTAAAATTCAAACATAATTTAAATTCTATTTATCTTTCAAATAATTTCACACACTATATATTAAAACAAAACCATTATAAATTAAATTATCACAGCAAATATTAATTAATTAATACATATAAACTTTTCAATTGATTTATTTGAACTATCTATGCACGAATTTAAATGTTTTAAACAATATTATTTGGTTATGGAGTATGTAGGCAGTCAAATAAATTTATTAAAATTTCATATAGTTATTTAGAAATACATAACATAGAACACCATTAAAGTAACCAGCATTGTTTGTTCAAGGTTTTATACATCTTTATGTTTTAGGATTAAGCTCACCGACACTCTCCACGGGCACCTTAAAGTGTCAAATAAAACACAACCCACCATTCATTCAAATCTCAACTGTTTTAACAACTTTTTTTCCTCAAATATTATTTAGTGTCTTAAGAATATTACAGAAAGTAAAATATTTTCATCATAAATAAATTTTATTAATACTATTACCATTCTGAACACATTTCAGAATAATTTCTGACACTTTTTATTTATCAATCTTTTGAATGTGAACAACTATTTAACAACTGGTTCATGTGTTCATGTGTTTGTGTCTGGTTATATGTATATTAAATTAAACGCAAATTTGGCAAAAGTTTCGTTAGGTTTAATGTTTATATGTGTGTCGACTAAAGAATACAAAAAGTTAGATTCATTGGTTTCTATTTACTCATTTATCTTTCAACATTGTTTTAAGTTCAAATTGAACCAAAATTAATTATTAAATTATTTTAGATCTGATCTTTGCATGCTTCATAGATCTAGGTCAGTCAAAGGAATGATTAAGTTAGGTCCACAAAAACTACACTCAGTTTTTATTCTTCACAGATTTACCCTTCTTGAACCAACATTTTTTCAGATATGGTGATTTTCACTCTTGATACTGTCACAAACGCATCACTAGTTCATAATGATAGAATGATCCATAACGCATTCATATACACCACACATTTAAGAATATTCTTTTATCAACATTTCTTACATGTCACAATTACTCGTGGAAAATCTACTCAACTCTTAATGGTGATTCACAAACTACGAAATCCATTAGTTCCTTTTGGTAAATTCCTTACTCAACTAATTTTGTAGTTATGTTGACCAAGACAATATATATTTAGCAAAGAGAATGATAAAGCTCTTGGTGCTCCATGTGCGCGTTCAACTGATTCAGTCAACTTCTGATGCACAAAGCATGAGCAGTAAACAGAGAGAGCAGAAGAAAATTCAAAGCATTTGATGATATAGTTGACGACCGAATGCATGGTGCTTAATCAATTGCAACAACTCATCATAACAATCATTGGCACTTCCTTATAAATATGTTGCCAGCTTTATGCAATGTGTTCTCACTTCCTCACTCTTTCTCTCTCTCTACTTTGTTGTTTTCTACCCTCCAAGTAACTCTCTTTCCCCTCTCTCTCTCTCTCTCACCCTCTAAATCTGATTTTGGACCAGTGGAACTGCAACAAAACTCTGGCATTGAAGTCTAGATCTTATCTATCACTGTGTTGGGATTTGTGTTTGTGCTTGGACTTTGACCCTTTTAGTACTACTCATCACTTCCATTGGTTCTCCCATTTTCTTTTCCATGGTTTAGAAGGAAGCATCTAAAAGGAAATTCCAACCCAGAAATACTGTAGTACTTTTTTTGGGTATTCGTTTTGAGTTTGGCAGAATCATGATGGGTTATTCTTCAAGATTCTATCTTGTTTTGCTTTTGTCCATTTGTGGAGTGGTTTCTTTGGCTTCCCCCATTGAAGATCAGAAGAGAGATAGAATTACCCAGCTGCCAGGACAGCCAAAGAATGTTGGGTTTGCTCAGTATTCTGGTTATGTGACTGTGAATGAGCAAAGTGAGAGAGCACTGTTTTACTGGTTGGTGGAGGCACCAGTGAGTCGTGGACCAAGGTCAAGGCCACTAGTTTTGTGGCTCAATGGTGGACCTGGATGTTCCTCTATTGCTTATGGTGCATCTGAAGAAATTGGTCCTTTTCACATTAGGCCTGATGGCAGGTCGCTTTACTTGAATCCTTATGCTTGGAACAAGTGTAAGTGAAATTCACATTCCCATTGGTTGTGTTTTTTGTTTTTCACAACGTATATCATATCTTTACGCCTTTTTATTTGGGGTACTGCAGTGGCAAATATACTGTTCCTTGATTCTCCTGCTGGTGTTGGTTTTTCATATTCGAATAAAACAGCAGATCTGTATACATTTGGTGACCAGAGAACAGGTAATGCATTATGTAGTTGTTGTGAAGGGAATGTACTTGTAGATGCAGGATTCACTCTTCGTACCAGTTTTTTTGTTTTTGTTTTAGCAACAATGATTTGGTTTATGAATTGTGATTTTGACATGCTTACGTGCATCTGGGATCTGACTTTGCAGCTGAAGACGCATATGCTTTTCTTGTTAATTGGTTTGAAAGATTTCCTCAATATAAGCATAGAGAATTCTACATTGCTGGAGAAAGTTATGCAGGTGATTCTATGTTTGATATGTCGGTTTTCTTACTACGGATTTTGTTCCACAGTTATGGATTAAATTTCTTGAACATATTTTTTCAGGTCATTATGTTCCTCAGTTGGCACAAATTGTTTACCAGAAAAATAAGGGAATCCAGAACCCAGTCATTAATTTTAAGGGATTTATGGTGAGACTGTACGATTCATGAAATGGTTGTACATTTCTTTTATTTGTTATGTTAACGGAGAATTGCCACTACCTTGTTACAATCACATAATTATTTTGTTTTTCTCTGTTTATCAGGTTGGTAATGCTGTTACTGATGATTATCATGATTATGTCGGCACATTTGAATATTGGTGGACCCATGGTTTGGTTTCAGATTCCACGTATAAGATGCTAAAAATTGCCTGCAATTTTGGGTCCTCTCAGCATCCATCAGTGCAGTGCATGCAGGCTCTAAGAGTTGCAACTGTGGAGCAGGGAAACATTGATCCATATAGCGTTTATACTCAGCCTTGTAATAACACAGCATCACTCAGACGCGGCTTGAAGGGTCGCTATGTAAGCTATTGCTGTCACTTATTCCATTTACTTATAAACATAATTTCTAATTGGAAGTCCTTTCACTGAATTATAGTTGTCAAACCAGAATAGAGTGCATTCAAGGAAAACTGCTGCAACTATGTTATTAGCATTGATTTCTAATGCTTATGATGCTTATTGAGAAGTTTCCATCAGTATTATCTCATCTAACACTAGAATGTTTTTGAAATGGTTAATAAGCTTCTGAAATCTTCTTGTGGTAAAAGCTACGAAGCAATGAATGGGAGAATATTATTTAGCAGTTTGATTAGAATCTCTAAGAATTTACAGAGGTTGGTTGGTATTTGCTGTACAATTCACTTATAACAATATTCTAGATGAAATTAGAACATATTGGTTCTAAGCTGCAGTGTATTGGTTGTCATGAATGCAATAAATTATTCAGATATCATTCTTGTTTAATTCTTCTGTCTTAAAATTTAATGGTACTAGCCTGTTTAAGATTAGGATGAATATCATATTTTCTTGATTGGTATTTTGCAATTGCTAAACTACCTGAAGCAAAATAGATGTTTGAACTTTTCATTGCAAGTTTCAGTCTTCAGATGCATAGCACCTATAGTTGTTAATATTTGGGTCACAAACTGTTAAATTACTTTTTTTTCTTTTCCTCTTATGTTTGCCTTTCAAACTCAGCCATGGATGTCTCGAGCATATGATCCCTGTACTGAAAGGTATTCTGATTCGTATTTCAACCGTCCAGAAGTTCAGAAGGCATTTCATGCCAATGTAACTGGGATTCCTTATGAATGGAAAGCATGCAGGTATCATTTATCTGTAACTTTTGAGCTGTTTTCTTGGGGCCTATTCTATTTTTTACTCTAAGTTAGATCTAAAATGTGGTTTTTAACAGTGATATTGTTGGGAACTATTGGACTGATTCTCCATTATCTATGCTTCCTATATATCAAGAACTTATTAGAGCTGGCTACCGCATATGGGTCTACAGGTACCTGCATTTTCTTTTTATCTTCTTAGTTAGACTATGTGTGCTGAAGTGTTTCTGCTATTGGTTATTCTAATGTTACAAATGGTTTTGCATAGTGAAAAATTAGTAGGCTCTCATTCTATTGTATAGCTTATAGAGAAAAGTCTACTTACAAAAGGATAGTATAAATGCACTGTTCTAGAAAAAATTGTCATGTGTTTCTTCAAGGCACTCCACAAATTTTTTGAAAGGAAATTAAAAAGGATTACAACCACCACCAACACCATGAAAGTTAGGAATTCAAGTGCAAGGGAAAGATGTCCCTTACTAAGAAAAAATGAGAACCAAATAAATAGAAGGACAAAAGAACTGAACATGCTGCTCTTAACTTATTGAAATAGCCAAGTCCAATATGAAAAACTCTCCATTGTTACCTAACATGAGTTTCAATACTGTTTATAACTACTTTTAGCTCTTGGAAACTAGAAAAAGGACACAAGAATTAAGCATTGATGTTTGTTCTTCAATCAAAATCGGTACCTAAAATGACCAATGATTGCTAAGATGAAATGTCAATTTTGATTGAAAATAGCAGTTATAGTACATATAGTATTTTATTTAAGTTCTGCCTCTTGAGATATGTCTAGAATAGTAATTATATTTTGGGATTTGTTTTCTAGAAATATTGTCTAATTATCATAATTTTTTATATTCAAGGATTTTTTTTTTCGTTAAACAGTAGGCATGTGATGTTGTTGGTGAATTTTTTGAAGATACTGCATTTGTACAGGCAAATAGTAATGATAAGGCAGTGGCAAATGGTTCATGTTGACAACTTGACCAACCCGTGAAAGCTCAAAAAATTCTAATAAAATAGTCCAATCTCAAAACTCGCGCTAAAAACTATGTCTTTATTACTTTTTGTTGTATCTATTCACACGACACATCTTTATTTTAATCATTGTCCAATAAAAAGTAAAAATACTTTTACCTTTCGATCTTCAATGTTTAGTAGTTTGTTTAGTAGTTTTTTAATCATCCCTTGTTTTTTGTTTGGGATTGAAACTGTATCTTTGGCTGCAGTGGAGACACTGATGCTGTGGTTCCAGTGACTGCTACTCGATATTCAATTGATGCCTTGAAGCTACCTACCATCATCAATTGGTACCCTTGGTATGATAGTGGCAAGGTTGGTGCAAGTTCTATGAGTAACAAACGGTCTCATGTGACAGACACTAATTGTGTAAATTCTGTGATAATTTTTTTTTGCTGTCATCCTATTTTATTAGCTAAGATTTTTTCTGTTCTGTGAAGGTTGGTGGTTGGAGTCAAGTTTATAAAGGGTTGACAATGGTTACAGTAAGAGGAGCTGGACACGAGGTTCCTCTTCATAGGCCCCGCGAAGCATTCATTCTTTTTAGTTCATTCTTGCAGAACAAGTCCATGCCAACAAGTTAGACATTTGTTCATTATCACTTGATGAATATTCGCACAAGTATAGGAACATAAGTACCACCATTCTTGCACCTAAGCCAAGAATAATTGCCACTCATATATACACATGGAACAGGTCGAGACCGAATAAGGAATTCAATCCTCATGAGTTCACACTTGGTTTCTCTGCCTAGAAAAAGTTGATAAATTTACCAGCAGGAATTCTTCTACTTCTATTTCTTAGTGAAGATGTGATTATTTGTCCGAAATGTTATTCTTTATATGGTTTTCATTATGCAAGACCAATGCCATATCATGTATATTGATCTTGCTCTTCTAGTAATAAAAATTTATACTACTAGTTAGTGACTACGGATAAACTTCAATATTAATCAACTGTACTTCAAAACAAATGGGTTGTTGCATTCTGAACTGGAGAAAAGAGATTGAAAGTGACATAGTGTTACTAAGCATTCAATGCTCCTTGGTTCTGTCATACATCGCTTTGCTGTAGTTGAACAGATACAGGGGCACTGGCTTCTGTGACCTTTGATGTATGTAGGGAAGAATTGAAAATTCAATTTAATTAGATACCTACCCACCCTTTTTTTCAATGTTAGTATCACTGACTTAACTTAGCATGTACATCCGATTCCACTCTTTCGACAAATATTGTGGATTTTTGGGGTAATGAGAAAGAGAAGCACACCTTACACATGATTATTGGCTTCTGAGAAAAATTGAATTCTAAAGAGATAATTGATATAAACTATATACAAGAAGAAAAACTCGTAAAACTAGTACTTTAAATTTTTGGCTTGAAGGTGGTGTTAAAGTTATTTTATATATAAGATGACTTGAGACTTGTTGAATTCACGTCACTTTCATGGTGGAGGGGGAGGTTAATCAAGATATAAAATATATAATAACAGATATGTTTCCAGGCATTATGTTTAATTTTGTATTCACTTTTATCATCAAAGTTCATTTTCAAAAAGTGATCCTGAAGAAGGAGAAGAAAAAAGTGAGTGTGATTATTGAGCGTCTTGATGCTAATCAATCAAGTCACTAGTAAAAAAGGCATCAACATTCATTTGATTAAGTAACTCGAAAATCAAAGTTCTGAAATAGCAAAAGGCATGTTAATTGAACAATTGGAAGATGGCAACGTTGTTGCATTTAAAATTCCATGGTAGAGCATAATGTACCAACAGGACAAGGTGCTTTGCTAAAGTGTATTTGTGATTGACGAATTAAAGCTTGGTGGAACATCTTTTAAGAAAAGAATTAGGTTTTCTAGTGGAGCCGAATAGACACATGGTATTGGTGTGACAATAAGATTAGATGAGACAGGATAAGAAAGACAGAGCATCCCACAATACTGTACCATTATTCTATAATACCCGTCTAACAATAGCCCAAATCTGGTTCATGATCTTGCTTCGAAAAGAAGTCCAATTGGGGTCCATATCTCAAAAGCAATAGCATTATTTGTAGTTACAAAAAACACCATCACTTGTTCTAAATTCTTTGCTTGCCTTGCCAAAATTCACATGGAATTGATGCTTCTGTATGCATAAGTATTAAGGATAAATGTGTGAATTGAGTCACTAGCATACTTAAAAAAAAGACCGGGAAAGGAGGGAAGAAGGGTAGATTCGTCACACCAAGACAAAAAATAACTTCCTTAATAACTAAGAAGGACAATCTCATTTCATTTGCTCATTTTCACATCCCCCAACAAAAGTTTGAGTTTGAAGGACAACATAAACAAAGAAAAATGAGTGTCACCACCCCTTTTAAAAATGGAAACAAAAGCTGAAGACAGCAGGAGAAGCAGCTAACAAATGAGAAAGTAGAGATAGATTGAGAGTGAGAGACATGTATAGGTTCAGCAATACAGTGATCGGGTTCTTGAACTTGTTCACACTTTTAGCATCCATACCAATAATTGGAGCAGGTCTATGGATGGCAAGGAGCAGCACAACCTGTGAAAATTTTCTCCAAACCCCTCTTTTGGTTATAGGATTTGTTGTGCTTGTGGTATCACTAGCAGGCTTCATTGGTGCATGCTTTCATGTGGCATGTGCACTATGGTTGTACTTGGTGGTCATGTTGTTCCTCATAGCAGCACTAATGGGTTTGACTATATTTGGTTTTGGTGTGACTAGCAAGGGTGGTGGTGTTGAAGTGGCTGGAAGGGTTTATAAGGAGTATCATCTTCAGGATTACTCACCGTGGCTGAGGAAGAGAATACAGGATCCTCGCTATTGGAGCACTATCAGAAGCTGTATTTTGGGGTCTAGAACTTGTGAAAAGGTTGCCTCCTGGACCCTTCTTGATTACATGCAGAGGGATATATCTCCAATACAGGTTCAACTACTTATGTAGCTTGTTTCTCTTTAGAGCTTGTTTAGTCTTTTCAATTTTCTGTATTCTATGCATGGAAAATAAACTGCAATTGAGTTAATGATGTTTTTAGTCCAAATTATGTATGAAAAATTTCTGATATTTAGTTTTTTGTTACTTTTAAAACTATATAGCATTTGCATTTGTGAAAATATTCAAAACTAAAGTCTCCAACACTTACTTTTCCTTTATAGAGACCAAAGTTTGAGTATTTCAATAAATAGGAGAGCTAAAACCAATGTTTTAAAAGTAGGTGAAAAACCCAAAATTTAGAAGTTACCAGGGACTAAAAACACCATTAAAACAACACAGAATTATGAGCTAAATTAGAGATTATAGAAGACTAGTGATGACTTTTTTATTCCTTCTTTGTGATCGTTACTGCAACTAATTTCAAGTGTAAAAAAAATAAATTCCACTTCCCAATCAATGGATTTTGCATGCTAAACCTCTCACTTCATTGCAAACATTAAAATTTTCAATGTCTGTTCAATAAAATAGTACAAAAGCCTTTTTTTCTTTTCAGATCGATCACTGCTAAGTTATAGTTGTATTTTGGGTTATGCAGTCTGGATGTTGTAAGCCACCAACTGCTTGCAATTACAACGTTGAAGCAATGATGATGACACAAGACCCTGATTGCTACAGGTGGAACAATGCCCCCAATTTGCTCTGCTATGAGTGTGATTCTTGCAAAGCTGGTGTGCTTGAAGACATAAGAGGGAATTGGCACAAGCTCTCGGTTCTCACTGTCACCATGCTTGTTCTTCTCATAGGAATTTATTCCATAGGGTGTTGTGCTTTCAGAAACACAAAAAGATCTGAAACGGATTATCCCTATGGCGAAAACAGGATGACCAAAGTCCGACCCAGATGGGATTACCACTGGTGAGTCCACAATTATCCACACAATTTAATCATGTTATTAACTCATTTCCCTTCCAACAATAAAATCAAATAAAAAGAAACAAAAATAGTGTCTTTTAATGTTGGAAATTCAAAACTTTGTTAAATTTTAGCACAATCATCTTAAAAGTCATAAGAGTAGTAACTTCTGATGGAAAGGTAGTGTAAAACTGTCTTGTAAGATCACAATTACTGCTGTAAGCACTACCTAAAATATCACAAGAAAGTTTTTGTGTATATTTTAAAACCTATTTCAGATGCTTTAACTTAAAGTCTTTTGCTTTATCTGAGAAAAAAAAAGTTTTTTGCTTTGGGTATGACTTTTATTACTTGGAAGGGGAAGTGTGGGAATTTTAAACAAATATGAATGGTAATAAATTCAGCAGAACCTTTGAATATGGCCAATTTAGCTACTATGTAATGCTTTTTGGTGTGCTTTTTCCCACAGGTGGAGGTGGTTACATGACAGAAAAGAACAACTTTATTAGAAGAGAAACTCTAACTATCATCCATGTTTGGGTGCTTCATTCCATAATGAGAGAATTCACTAGTTTCTCAGTGTATGTTACAGAAGGCCTTTGTTTCTACCACCTTTCCTAAATGGCTGCTTTTGTATGTATAAAGCATAATTTTGCTTTTTGTACCATTACTTTATTTTGCCTTTTCTCATTAGTGGGGTTTTAAATTTTAATATATTAACTATATGCAATGGGGTTCGATAGAATAGAATAAGAACCCTAATTCCACTTGCTTTTCTGTTCTTACACAATTCTCCAAAAAGTAAAAAAATAATGAAAGATGGAATAATAGAATAAGTTCCAAGGTAAGGTTTTAATGGCGTGTTTGATCCAAATGGAACATCTATATTCCATCTTAGAACAGAATTAAACCAGAACAATACTTGCAAAGTAATAGCATTTGACTTCATTTGAAAGAGTTAAACCACTAAAACGAACCAGAATAATTTTATTATAAAAAACAAAACAGTACAAATGATCCTGTTTCATATTATAATGTTCCGTTTCATTTTGTATATGATGCCTACACTACGTAAAAAAATTAGAATTTAGTGAAAATATATTAACTGTGTAGTTTTTTCACTGTTATTGAATAATGAATTATGATATGAGATAATTATTTTAAAAATAATAACTAAGTAATTTTTTAATTAGTTAATAATGTAAGCAAAATTATACTATTTTACAATTAAATCCAAAATTTAATTAAATACTGCCAAAAAGTTTTGAGATTCCAGATTGCTATCACTTGTCCTAGGCTGCTTCTTCCTGCACCTCCATACCTTCTTCTCTCACTTCCATAGATTTTTGTATTTCCAAAACTACTCCTTTGGAATATTTCAGATTACATAATCCGAAAGTCATTTTTCAAATTTGTAATTAGCTTCTGGATTATATAATCCGGAAGTCTTTTTTCAGATGCATGATTACTTTATGGATTACATAATCCGAAAGTCTTTTTAACTTTTGGATTATGTAATCCGGAAATCTTTTTCCAAATTACATAATTCGGAAGTTATTCTATGGAGGTGGTACAAGAAGGATAAAAATGTATTTTCATGTTGTGTATGGAGGTGCTAGAAGAAGATATGGAGGTGCAGGAAGAAACAGTCCTTGTCCTATCATTAACGACAAGGGCCCAAACTCTTCTTCAATAGGTCTATTATCAGGAGCTTCTTTTTACACTCTCATGTTTTCCTTCTTTACCCCATAAATATGAAAATATCTACTTTGTCATTCTGGTTTAAAGTTTTTTTTTACAAACTTAAACTTCTTAGATGAGATTGTGTAATTTGAAAGTCTAATATATCTTTCAGATGTACAATACAAAAGTTAGTAAAAAAAATTTAGATTGTATAATTTAAAAAGTACTTTTTAAATTATGGATCATGCAATCCATAAATTATTTTTTATTTTTTATAACATAATATGTAAGTAATATTCTTTTTCTTAAAAAGAACATTTTAGTTGTGTAATGTAGGAATGTCTTTAGGATTATACAATCCAAAAGACATTTTTTTTCTTAAGAAAGCTCCGATTGTAAAATCCAAAATTTTTGGATTGCATAGTTGAAGGTTATTATAGAAGACCAAAAGAACTTCCATTAAAATGTGATATCTTGACATTTTCTAAGTGAAGAAAGGATGAGGTAGAAGATGTAAGACGAAAAAAAAGGCATGACCAGCAATTTTTTTTTATTAATAAATTTTTTAAATTGATATCTAACTATACTAACTATTTAAATTCTATTAAAAATTAATAAAAATTCTATAAATTTATTTGGCCTAAGATAATCGATTCTGATCAGAGTGTGTCCTTACAACTTTTTAATAATAAAACTTAAATTTATTTTAATAATGAAGAATAGCTTCATTCTTTATTCACACTTATCAAAATTTCAAATTAAGTCATTTATTTCAAAATTTCTTTTCATAACTAACTGAAATAAGTTATATATTATTAATTTATATAGTTTCTAAAGACAATGTTTTTTTATAGATTATTTTAAAATATAAATAAAAATAAAAATAAGGACCTTTAAAAAAAACTAACTTTGCATTACTGTATAGAAAAAATTATCTACTGATAATTTCATATGTAATGTACATGAAATATTTGTATAAATAAATTGAAATTTAATCACTAAAAAAATTATTAAATAAAAAAATTTAGAAATTAAAATAATTAGTTATTATATTAACTAAAATAAAAATTATTTTATAAATTAAAAAATTTATTAATATCTAAAATAATTTATATTAAAACATAATTTTAAATTAATATTTTTTAATTTATAAAATAATATCTATTCTTTTTAATCAAAAGAAGTAACTCTCATAAACTATCAATAATTCCCATCAAAACACTTCACACAGAGAAGTCAAACAAAGACAAAGACAAACTATATGTGTCTATAAGAAACCCAACTTAAACAATAGCAATCCTGGGTCAGAGATCAGCACACTCCTTTCCAATTGTTTAATCAATATCATAATTAATTTTATTTTTTTAAATTTGATTGTTATTTAAATTTTCTTGTAATAAATAATAACTTCTCCCATAATATTGTTATAAGCAATATATTACACTTTTAACTTTATGGGATTTGTTATTTTAAGGTTATTTTTATGCAACTTATATTAATTTATTTAAAAGATTTCTTTCATGAACAATTATTATAAAGACTTAGATTTTTATAATTTTGTATTTATATTTTATTTTTTAACAACTTAAAAACAGTCAAAATTATTTTCATTGTTTTTCTTATTAAGCACAATTCATTTTTTTAGTCTTATACTTATCGTATATAAAAATACATCTATATTAATAATTTAATAATAAATAAGTATTTAGAAATGTACACAAGTTTATGGATGTATTATATTTACGTTTATATGAATATCCTTTTCTTTATTTTAAATTTATAAGAAGAAGTTGTAATTGAAACTTACGTTAAAACCTGACTCCATGTAAGAAGTTTGCATAACAGATGACTTTTTCTTCTCGCATTTTTTTCTTCATAATTTACTTGTTTGGAAGAAGAAGAAAAAAAAAAAGAAAGAAAGAAATTAAAACAGTAGGTTTGATTAGAAGCTTATTATGTAAAGCTCGTTACATAATTAAGGTGACTCACATTTCATTGTTTATTATTGATAAAAAAAAAATAAAAAAAATAAATAAATAATGTAAAGCTCGTTTTGAAATTTTTATTAGAAAAATATCATATATATTTAAGAAAACTTTTTCTAAAAAGTGCTTTTCATTCCTTCATGTTTCTTCTATTGGGTGGTAGTTGCGTCTGGAAATGTACGGAAATTTAATATGATTGTGACAGTCAAAAACTTTTTTAATTATTGTTTATTAGTTTCCTTTAAAATTGGTTTTCGGTTCTTTAAGTATTTTGTGTAAATACTAGACCTACTTGTTTTTCTCAATGTTAAAAGAATTACAATTATATAAAAGAATTTTTTTTTACAATTATAATGAAATTGAAAATTGTCAAGTATAAGACAAAATCTATAATAAAATAATCTGTTCCTAATATTTTTCAAAAGACATTATCCATGTTATGTACGGGTTTTCTGACGCAATTAATGGATATGAATAAAATATAAATAAAATTATAACTTGTTGAACCAAAACCAAACAATTTTTTATTTTGTACTAAATTGAAAATTAATCTTATGTTCATAAAAAGATATTTTACCCAATTCAATAAACATGCAGTATTAAAATGCATGCAAAATATTTTATACAATAGAGAATATATTTTACTAAAAAATATCACTTTTAATTATTTATTAAAAAAAAAACATTAAATAAAAACTAATTTTAAATATTTTAAAGATCAAAATAATTAGTTATTATTTAATTAAATTAGATATTATTTTATAAATTAAAAACATTATTAATATTTAAATTAGTTTTTAGTATTAATAAAATTTTATAAAATAATTTTTAAATTGGTATCTAAACCATTAGTTATCAAAATTTTAGTCACTATTTTATATTCTAAATTAGTTTTTATTAGTTTTTCAAAGATTGATTTAAAATCTAAAATATTAGTAGCTAAAACATGACTATTTAAATACCAATTTAAAAATTATTTTATAAATTTTTATTAATAATAAAAACCACTTTAGATATAAATAATTTGTTAGTCTTTAAATTAATATCTAATTTAGTTAATATAGTGAATAATTATTTTTTTCTCTAAATTTGGTTTCTATTTAATAATTTTCTTATAGTGATCTTTCATGAATTTATTATAAAAATTTAGTATTTTTTATTAACCACATTTAAAATATATATTAATAATTATACTCTAAAAACTAAGGAAATTATAGCACGTTATATTACTTATTAAAATATCTTTCAAGACCTGATAAACATTAAAGAATAATTTGTCTTAAAAAGTTTGAAAAGAGAAGAAGAGAAATCTACATTAGTAAAGATTGTAATTATAAAAAATATATTCTATCACAAATTTGATATCTAATTTGCTTTTCTTAACATTTACATATAATACACATGGTTTAACTTGTATTCTTCAGACTAAAAGTATAGTAAAAAATTTAGAAGGATGAGAGCAAATACTATAAAAAATATGATAAAATAACAAAATTTAAGCTGTCAATTATATAAATATATTTTTATAGAGTTGATCTTTAATATACAATTTTTAATTAAAAAATCTTATTTAAATTACTCTTGAACATTATCTTACAATTCAAAACTAAATCACACATCATTGCTAGAGTTACTACATATATGTTTTCGTGTAAATAATATAATTGAACATGAACTTGACTGAAGAGACGTTCAACTAAACACAAGCGTGCATTTATATTGGAGTTACATCCAACATAATTCCAATCCAAAACTTCATATTTTTATTTTGTACTTTTGAACATTTAAAAGTGTGATTTGTTTATTGCACAAAGTTTTATTAGTTTAAAAGATATTGTTGTTTTGACAAGTTGCCTATAATACAATACACTGTGAGTGATAAAAAGTGTATTATACTTGTTGAACCCGGGAATATTTTAAATATTTAATATTTAAATGATAATATTATAATAATAAATACATAATTATTAAAATTAAGAATGGTGCTAGAGTGAATTACAATTATAAATTAAAATTATATGAATTATTAGTAAATAATTTAAGAATATACCAAATAGACAAAAATAAAAATATTATGACTCAAATTAAAAATAAGTGTTTGATCTTGGCTTTTGTTTATTGTCATGGCAAAGCACAAATATATTGTAAATTGTTTTTTCTGAAACTTAAAAGACATACCTGATTCATAAAAAGTCAAGTTCATTATAGGAATAAATATGTTATCATCAATATTTTTTCCAGCAATAACTTTGACACCAATAACATTCTTCCTTAAGTGAATGACTTGTAATCTTGTTCCATTGCAAAGTTCATTGACTTGATCAATATTTTTTAGAAACATTATTGGAACTCCAACTTTTAATTTAATACAATGATTATGAATTTTCAAGCATTTGATATCATTCAAAAATTCGATTGTAAATCACTCCACTTGAACATTTTATTGTTGATCACGTTGGAAATCGAAATCGAAATAATATAAGCATACAAGACTTATTTGTTTTTGAACTTACATTGAATATATGTTTGAAATATAAGCAACAAATGAGATAAAGTATGATATTAATTTTTAATCAAACATGTTAACAATTTATATTTTAATTAAAAGTATTTATTAATGGGAAAAGAAGTAATGAATTAGAAAGATATTCCTTAAATAGGAATGGTCCACCACATTGATAGTTGGACAAGTGGCTCTTAAAACCATTTGTGTTTTCTGGAAATAGAAAAAGTTGTGAACTGGCAGCAGAACAATTTGACGAGGCAAGTTGGTGATAGTGTCCAAGTTGCGAAATGCGCATGAGAGAGGGAATGATTCAGACATTGGTCCTTGGACTTTGCCATCAACCACATTTCTATTAGCCAAACAATTTAATTTGGTGTTATCTGATACAACATTGAGTAGATAAACATCACTATAGAGTTCATAACTGAAAGGGTAAAGTAGCTGAAAGTGGGGTTCAACAATGGAAAAAGTGCAACTCAGAAATTATATTTAGTGATTATAAACAAACATATGAGAAAAACAATTCCACATATTTTATGTTTTAAGGAAGATATTTCCGATATTTTTATATCTCACATCATATATAAGATGAAAGTTGAGTCATATACATAAAAATTCACCAGTAACATAAATACATTATTATTCTAATATATTGTTATATAAATAAGAATGATGGGAATTGAATGCGACTCGGTTCACGGTAAAAAAATAATATAGGTTAAATTAGATATTTAAGCAGTACTAACTTATTCCACCCTGCAACTTATATAAGTTTTCTTAATTTGTGCAAAATTGTTATGTTGAACATAATTAACTTTTATTATTTTATTAATATTATATATTTAAATAGCTGGAAGAATACCATTATTCCGCCATGAGAAGAAAAATTACATTGCAACTATAGAAGAATGACATATTAAAAATTTGTGGAGTTCGTCTATTTTTTGTAAGAAAACCTAACAACATAAAGGTTGATCAACTATGAAATTTATAATTTATTATATATATATATATATATGTTAATTTGTAAAATATTTTCAACCATATAAGGATAAGATATTGAAAGAAATTTCTAGTATACAAAAACATATATAAAAATAAATAATTTAGATTAATAATTCATGAAAAATCTAGTCTTTTTCAATCCAATATAAACTTATAAAATTAATGTATCAATCATAATAATCTAATTTCATTGCAATACAATGTACAATAATCATATAAACTACACATTGATCTATACATCAAGAATATTAAAAAAGTGAAATATCAACTAGCGTATTCTAGAAGACTTGTATTAAGTATAGTTCCTACGAGAGACTAATATATGATCCAATCTTATACTTAAATTTACAAGTGAATCTAAGAATTGTGATATCAAGTTCAAGACACCCATTACTATATATCTACATTTGATCACGGTGTGTAACAAACTCCCTCATTAACTTCTCACCACTTGATGCATTAGTCATGAACCTAGACCATGAGTGAAGCTAAATATAGGAGTCAATACTTGATATCCATCAAATAATAAAATTATACATTATCCCAAATGTATGACCTCACTTTCATATAAATTTCATCATTCTACATATCATTTGATTTTTTTTTTTCAAATCAAGAGAAACTAATATTTACTCCACATTTATAAATAAAACATTCATAAATAATTCAAATGATTAAAGAGATAAGAAGAAGACAAGAATATTTTAGCTTAAGTGAGTATGAGCTCACTTGAGCGAGAATTAAATCGAAAAGACTGATTTTTCAATGTTTTCACTTAATCAAGAATTCCTTTTATCCGAGTGAACACAGGCTCAAAAACAAGCTCAAGTGAAAGACTATTTTTTCTTGAACGAAACTTGGCTCGCTTGAACGAAGATATAAAAAAATTAACCTCAACAATAGAATTCAATGCATTTTTTCAAAATTATTTCAATAATACAATTTTTAAACCGTACAAAATGATCAATCACAGTTCACACATCATCCTTCAACCACTTCAATCAAATATAAATAATCTAAACTCATATTTAGCAAACCAAGATCAAAATTCACTTTAACAAACTTTAAACTCCAACCTACATATTCAAGTTAGTAGAATAACTTCCTATATAAATCAATAATCCTAAGATTCTATAAAAAAAATATATAAAAACTTTATGTTACATAAAATACTTATCTTCAAAATAATCTTTCAAAATAGATAGATGAGTAATGTTAAAAAAAAAAATAAGTTATTCAAATATAACAAAAATTCTGTATATTATAAAACAAATTGAAATAATTATTTTTGTCAACTCACATCATCAAAATTAATGAAAAAATCACAGAATTTTTGTTTTTTTTTTAAAAATCTAATCAAATAAAAATAATTTCTCAACTACTATAATATATAATTAGATTTTGAAATAAGAAAGTTAGAGAAAAGAGAGATAATGTGAAAGAGAGAGAAATTGTTTCTTTAACATTTTTTTTGTTTTGTTTTACGAGAATGTAACACGTTCTCAATAAAATCTCCAGACTCCAATTTAAATAACACGAACACTTCTGAAGTCACAATCACAAAATATTTTATTACCAAATAATAATTAATTTATTTTTAGAATTAGGTCTGTGATTAATGCACATCCAAAACTTTATATTTATTATACTAATTAAATTCCAGTTTTAGTCCATATAATTTTGTGAAAGTGTAATTTTAGTTCTTGTAAAATTGTAATTAAAATTTGAGTTTTAATTTTATAAAATTAAGTAATTTTATTAAATATGCCATCTAGTTATTTATTGGAAGTGATATATGTATATTAGTGATAACAGTCTACATAAAATATTAATAATAATGATTAACAAATAATATATATTATTTAGACAGATACTTTAATAGTTGTTGTTTGTAATTAAATGTTATAATAATCATAAAACAAAGTTTAGTTTTAGAAAATGAAAAAAAAAATCATAATTAAAATTTTATAAGGATAAAATTTGTATATTTTAGAAAATAAGCGTAATTATTAGGGTGGATTTAATCATTTCAGCGTTGAAGGGTAGACAAAGGTCCACGCCCTATCAGATCTGGTATTCCCATAATCCAGGATCTTTAAATTTAATTAAACTTTTCATTACATAATTAATTAATTAATCTAAAGACATTCTCTTGTCAACTCTTTTCTCTTTCATATTACGAAATCTAGGTTTCCTATGTTTGACTACTTAGAAACTTGAACTCATCACGTTATCAATTTATTCTTTATTTACTATTCGTTGTTGACATAAAACAATATAATAAAAAATAAATTCAAGAGTATTATTTATTTCTAGTTACTCAAAATTTAGACGAAAAATAATTTTCTGTATCACGTATTTAGGTTTTTCTATGTTTGCTCAGCGCATCGTTTGTTTTTATCATTTTCTTCATCGCGTTCAGTGTAGTCTGTTTGTGTTTAAATGCAGTTTTTTTTGCTATATGTAGCAGATTTCTAGATTTCATTTTGTACTTTTTAGTACTTCCTTTCTAATAATATTTTTTTGAGAGTCACAGATACGAGAAGAAGAACTCTCGATAATGTGTGTCAATGGCTTACGATCACTACGGCAAGGGTCGCAAGTCTCCGCATGCTAAGTAACCACTCCACTTTTTTCTTCTCAAACTTTTCCAATAGCTATGGAGAAAATGACATGATAAAAAATTTTCTAAGGTGGACAAGAGTAAAAGAAGTGTTTATATCCAGAAGGTTGAACAAGTGAAGGAGAAGATTCGAGTTTGTACGGTTCTTTAAGATGTCAAATGTGGACAGGTTGGAGAAAGAGCTGGATCAAATTCGTATAGGTAGTATGAAACTCTTTGTCAACATCCCGCGTTACGGAAGAGCAGAGGTTGACCCTAAAAGAAAGGTAAGAAGATCATACAAAAATGAAGTTGTGATGAAGAAAGTTGAATCGGTGAAGAAGAAGAGCAAGGAGGTATGAAAGGAAAAGAAAAAGAATCAGTCATATGCTAATGCAGTTCGTGGCTCAGTGCAAGAGAAATGGAAGGTCCCATTATTGAACCTCAACATAAAATTCTCCCATGGATGTTAAAAAGTGTTATTGGCCACATGAAGAATTTGTTAAGGGGGGAATGAATATTGTTAAAGTAAGATATATGGGAGATAACCTAGTTTTATTAACTCCCATAGGAGAAGAAAGCATGGAGGAAATTATCAGACTAAACAAAGAATGGTTTGAAAGTATTTTTTGAAAAACAGACAACCACTCACACTTGGATTTTCTCTAAAGAAACACTCTTCTTCTTGTATTTCTCTCTATTGTATTTCTTTTTGTGGTGCATATTACAACTGAGAGAGCATCCTATTTATAGGCTTTAGGAAACTCTTCCAGAAAAATCTTCATTATGACCTTAAAACCCCACTAACAACATAATTAAAATCCCACTCACAACTTTTGTCTTTTCACATATCCAAACTCTCACTCTACTATTTTCTAGTAACTTCTAATTTTAAAATCCACAAATTACATTTAAAGTTTATTCAACAAAACTCTCCCATAAACTTAAATGTTTCTACCATCCATCATGTCAATAATCTTCTTGTAAAAGTACTTTCGGTAGCGGTTTTGTGAAGATATCTGCAACTTGATCCTGACTTGCCACATGCACCAATTCCACACTTCCTTTCTTCACATGATCACGGATAAAGTGAAAACGAACATCAATGTGTTTGCTTCTTTCATTGTTCACACTGGGTTTTTTGCCAACTCAATTGCTGATTTGTTGTCAACTTGAATCACGGTTGCACCTAGTTGCTTTAGCTCCATCTTGCTCAACAAGTTTTTAAGTCATATCGCATGACATACCCACCAAGATGCTGCCACATATTCAGCTTCACACGTCGATAACGTCACGATCGGTTGCTTCTTTGAAAGCTAAGAAAATGTTGTGTTGCTCATAAAGAATACATATCCTGATGTACTTTTCCGATCATCTATGTTTCCACACCAATCGCTGTCAGAGTAACCCACCAACTTGTAATCTTCTGCTTTCGAGTAGAACAATCCGAGTGATACAGTACCTTGGATGTACCGTAGGACTCGCTTCAACGCCTTCCAATGTGAGTAAACTAGTTCCTCCATGAATTGACTTATGATGCCGACACTTAATGAAAGATCCGGCCTCGTGCATGTGAGATAACGAAGGTTTCCTACCAAACTCTGGTACTTGCATCGACACGTTCTCCTCCATCAAACTTTGAGAGTTTTGCACCTAGTTCCATTGATATTTATATTGGGTTGCAATTTTCGATCTTGTACTTCTTCAAAATCTCTTTTGCATATGTCTCCTGTGATACAAAAATACTTGTCTTTTCTTGACTAACCTCCAAACCAAGGAAAAACTTCATCAATCCTAAATCTGTCATCTCAAATTCTCGTCTCATTATGCCCTTAAACTCTTCTATCATCTCGTTATTGTTATCCATAAAAATGAGATCATCAACATAAAGAGCAACAAATATCATGTTACCTCCATTGTTCTTTGCGTAAAGAGCATGCTCGTAAGGACATTGCTTGAACCCATTCTCCTTTAAGTATGTATTGATACAAGCATTTCATGCTCGTGGTGCTTGCTTCAACCCGTAAAATGCCTTCTTCAATTTTAGCACCTTCTTCTCTTCTCGGATTTTCATGTACCCGGGTGGTTGTTCAATGTAGACTTCTTCTTCAAGCACACCATTCAAGAAAGCCGACTTGACGTCCATTTGAAATATCAACCATTTAAATTAAGTTGTTTGGGAAATGAGCAACCGAATCGTCTCCATTCTTACAACGGGAGCAAACACCTCATCGTAGTCGATTCCCTTTTTTTGTTTGTATCCCTTCGCAACGAGTCGCTCCTTGTACCTCTCTATCTCGCCTTGAGCATTCATCTTTTTTCTTGAATACCCTCTTCACACCAATGGGCTGACTTCCCTTTGGCAATTCTATTAACTCCCATGTGTTGTTGCGGTCAAAACTGATATTTTCTGCATCTGCCAAAAGACATACAAGGTGTACCCCATTTGTCGAATCATACAAATCTTGCAAACTTCACATTTTAGGTTGTCGTGGTTCATCTTCATCATCGATAGTTTCATAATTTATATTTGTTGGTGCAACGACTGATGATTCTCCAACTTCAATCATAACCTCTGAAGAATTGTTCCAATCCCACTCGCTTGCTTCATTTATTCGCACATCACGACTCACCATCACTTTCTTGCTTATCGGGTCAAGGAGCTTGTATCCTTTTGTTTTCTCATCATACCCAATAAAAATATACCTTTTGCTTTTGTCTCCGAGCTTCGTTCTTCGTTGATCTGGTATGTGTGCATAAGCCACACTACCAAACACTTTGAGATGAGAAACTGTCGACTTTTGTTCGCTCCATGCCTCTTGTGGTGTTTGATCATCTAACTTCACATGTGGACATCGGTTTTGCTCATAGATGGCGCATTGCACAACTTTCGCCCAAAATTCCTTTGGCATCTTTTTGCTCTTAAGCATTGATCGAACCATGTCGTGAATGGTCTGGTTCTTCCTCTCGGCCACACCATTTTGTTGAGGAGTGTATGGTGCGGTTAGAAATTGTCTTATGCCTTGCTCCTTGCAATACTCCATGAAAGCCGTCGAAGTATACTTGCCACCTCTATCAGATCGTACAACTTTGGTTTGTCTATCAGTTGCCTTCTCCACCATCACCTTGAACTTTTTGAACACCTCAAATGCCTCAAATTTTTCCTTTAGAAAATAAACCCAAGTTTTTCATGAGAAATCATCGATAAAAATAATGAAATACCTTTTACCGCTGAAGGATTCTGGAGTAATTGGTCCACATATGTCGGTATGAATCAATTCAAGAGGTTGCTTAGCCCAATATTGAGCCTTCTTTGGAAATGAAGTTCTCACATTCTTGCTGAGCATACATTCTTCACAAAATTTTCCCTCGTAGTCCATGTTGGGTAGCCTGTGCACCATATTCTTCTTCACTAACTCTTTTAAACCACCATGATGTAGGTGACCAAAACGGAGATGCCATAATGATGTCTTATCTTTAATGTTGACTTGTAAACAATTTTCTCGTATGCTTCTTAAATTCAGCTTGTACATCCGGTTTCTTGCCATCTCGATTCAAGCAACCAAACGCCCTTGCTTATTCTTCAAGTGTAGTAGCCGGTCTTTTAAAAATATCGAGTAACCTTTCTCCGTGAGTTGACCCATACTCAAAATGTTGGTATTGAGGTCTGGTACGTAATACACATCTTGGAGTGACCCAATTAAGCCATATTTTTGTAAGTAGCAAATCGTACCTCGACCTTTGACCTCCACCTTCGATGCATCTCCAAATGACACATGTCCATCTTCAATCTTTTGCATCTCTTTGAATAGATACTCGTGACCGCACATATGGTTGCTTGCTCCCGAGTCGAGGTACCATAGAGTTTCACTATTAATGTTGACTTCATCTTGATCCATCAAGAGAACACATTCATTCGTTTCGTCTTCCAAGGCTAGGTTGGTTGTCTCTTCTATATTTATATCGGATCGAAAATCTTTTGCTAAATGCCTCACTTGACCACAATTATAACATTTGTCGGAGTTGTAATCCTTCGCATAGTGACCATATTTGTGACATTTGTAGCACTCGATACTGGAGTAATTTGATCGCCCGCCTCTTCCTTGACCACATCCTCTTCCACGCCAATTTGGTTGGCTCAACTGTACCTTCTCCTTATAGTACCCTTCATGACTGCTACCTTTACCACCATGACTGTTTCCACGACTTCCACGACCATGCTCTCTACTTCGAGAATTTTGATGATAGAGTACCTTTTCGTCTTTGATTGATGCCTTGGTTTGAAGTGCTTGCTCGAGTGTTTCCTCCTTCTTCTTCTTACGTTGCTCGTGTTCCTTGAGACTACTGACGAGCTCGTCGAATGTGAGCGTCGCTAGGTCCTTTGACTCTTTTATCGCACACACAATGCTCTCAAAATTGTCAGTTAATGTTCTCAAAATCTTTTCCTCAACTCGTGCATCGATCAACGTTTCATCATTTCAGTTAAGTTGATTCACCACAATCTATACTTGCATGATGTAGTCAGATACACTTTCCGACTCCATCATCTTCATGCTCTCCAACTCGCCACGAAGAGTTTGTAGACGCACTTGCTTGATTAGGTCGGCTCCTTTGAACACCTTTTTTAAGATGTCCCACGCTTCTTTTGAAGTAGTTGCACTGGCAATCTTCTCAAAGCCCGACTCATCAATCGCTCGGAACAACATGTATAGTGTCGCCTTATCCTTTGATCGCATCTCTTTCAACGCCTTGGTTTGAGTTGCTGTATAACCTGTGGTATCTGTTGGTTCTTCGAAACCTTCTTCGACCACCTCCCATGCATCTTGAGAACCGAGAAGGGCTTTCATTTGAATGCTCCGGTTATCATATATGGTTGCCTTCGTTAACCGTAATAGCGATATTTGACCCGTCACATTCGTCATTGACTCTTGATACCAAATTGAAAAACAGACAACCACTCACGCTTGGATTTTCTCTAAAGAAACACTCTTCTTCTTGTATTTCTCTCTATTGTATTTCTTTCTGTGGTGCATATTACAACTAAGAGAGCATCCTATTTATAGGCTTTAGGAAACTCTTCTAGAAAAAAAATCTTCATTATGACCTTAAAACCGCACTAACAACATAATTAAAATCTCACTCACAACTTTTGACCTTTCACATATCAAACTCTCATTCTACTATTTTCTAGTAACTTCTAATTTTAAAGCCCACAAATTACATTTAAAGTTTATTCAACATTTTTTAGGTTTTAGATCCCTGGACAGAAGCATATGCAGCATATCATAAGGTTGTTTGGGTGAGGTGTTATGGCATCCCTATCACGATGTGGAATAAAGACTGCTTCTCTAAAGTAGTAGGAGAAATTGCTTCCTTGGTATGCATTGATAGGGCTACAAAAATGTGGGAGTATGCAAGACTCCAAGTTCATCTTCTAAAAAACTGTAATGCTAGACTAGCTAAGGACATGCGGATAAATGGTCAGATCGTTAGTGTTTGTATTGAAGAAGAATACTCATGCGTCTCTGGAAGTCAAAGAAGATGCCTTTGTGATCACTTTGCGTCGTCAGATAGTGTAACCTCCTGAGGATAGCTTTGGTGGTGAGGTAGGGAAGGTGCAAGAGAGACGTGGTGGTCGAAAATTGGAAAGGAGGGGGGAGCGACATCTAAGATACCAAATACGATATCCTCTACAAAAAATAAAGAATGGTAGGAGAGAGATATTGGGTCTTTCACAAATGAAGTAAAGAGTCGACATGCGCCTGTTATGCATGCAACTTTAGTGGTCAACTCTGCATCTCCTAAAAGCGTATCAACATGCTATAGTCGTTCAATACAAGAAGTTATGCAAAACCTAATTGTTGTGGTAGAGGCCTTTCAAAATATCCATACGTGGCCCAGTATGGGTAAGGCCCATTCAGAGTGTGGTGTAGCCCAATGTTCTGAGAAAGGTGTTGGGACCCAAGTGGTGGGCCAAGTTGTGGATCACGGTGAAAGCCAAGCCCACACTGGTCGCATCACTCAGCAGACACAACGCTACCTAGAGCCACACGTGAAGGGGTAAGGGAAAGGGCTCATGTTCACTGGGACAGAGGTGGCGTAAGAGATAACAGAGTCTCGTACTCCTGAAAGAGTCACGCCTATCATAAATGGACCACAAAAAAATCTCATCAACCAAGGCGATCGTGGTTTTTTTAGGAACAAGGGGTCACGTACTGCCTCTGTCTCCGTTACACTTGGTAGGAGATGCTGGAGTGGAAGTGAGGGGATGTTTTAAGACTCCACCGAGAAAGCATAAGTGGTCAATAAAGGGATCTCTACTGTTAGAGGACAACTCTATATCCAGGTTGGGACTTAATTTTGTAGTTGTCTGTGATGGAGATATTATTAACTGTAATAATAGACTCTGACAAGATGGAAATGTTGTTGAACCAATCAAGTTATAGGAGCTAGGAAAGCAATTAAGGATTACCTGCAGTGGGGATGAGGGGGAAGTAATTAAAGAGCTTGAACGCATGAAAGAGAGGGATCTTGAGGTGATGAAGAGGTACAAAGAGGGTAACCAGAATGGGTATCTATAATTGTCATAACTCTGAATATAAGAGGTGTTCGGGAGGGAGGGGGGAGACAAAATCAAGGTACCTTAAAAAAATTATTGCTAGTCAGGGTGCATAGATATTGTGCTTGCAAGAAACAAAAATGCGACTTTCTCTGATGTTAGGGGTTACCAATTGTGAGGGGCTAGTAATGTTGGATGGTTGCATAACAAAGGTGTACACGGTGTTGGGAGCACGTTAATTATGTGGCACAAAGATGCTTTCAACTATGATAGTCATGTGATGGAAAATGGATTCATTGCAACGTTTGGTCAACACCTAAGATCCAAAACCAAATGTGTAGTGGTCAATGTGTATGCACCTTGTATTTTGAGTGAGAAAGTTAGTCTATGGGAGGAACTATTTAAAATCAGATATGCACATCAAAACTTAAGTTGGTGCTTCTGCAGCGATTTCAATGCAGTTAGGTGTGTGAACGAAAGGAAAGGTACAAGAGTAAGGGGTAGCCAAAAGAGTGAAATCAATGATTTTAATAGCTTCATTGAAAGGAAATTTTTGCTGGAAATACCAATTGTTGGAAAAAAATACACGTGGTTTAAATCAAATGGTTCAGCTAAGAGTACGTTGGACAGAGTGTTGCTATATGAAGATTGGATCCATGTATGGCCAATATGCAAACAATATCTACAACCGAGAGAGATTTTGGATCACTGTGCTATGGTGGTGAAGTCTTTGGTTAAGGATTGGGGTCCAAGGCCGTTTAGAACTTTGATGCTTGGAGTTTGGAGTGTTGGTTCAAGGAAATGGTAAAAGCTAAATTGAACTCTTATCATGCGCATGGGAATGAGTTGAAGTCTCTTAAAGAAAAACTCAAGCTCATGAAGGTTGACCTTAAGGTATGGATCTGTGAAGTGTTTGGGAACTTGGACACAACAAAGAAGAAGATCCTAAAGGTTATTGAGAAACTTGACATCCAAGATGCAAGTTCTGATCTATCAAAAGGGGACAAGTTGAAAAGGATGGACCTCATCAGCCAACTGAGGGTGACAAACAAAAAGTTAGAATCTCTGTTCAAGCAAAAGGCAAGAGTTAACTGGTTTAAGCATGGAGATTCAAACTTAAAATATTATCATTATATAATTAGATGGAGAAGACTAAGGAATGCAGTTAAAGGAGTCGATGTGGGGGGCCAATGGAGTGAGGATTCTGAAGTAGTTCGAAGGGAAGTGAAAACTTTGTTCGATAATAGATTTAAGGCTACGCAAAACCTTGGGGTTAGACTTGGAGACGTTGACTTTAGGTCTTTATCCTTGGAGGATAGCTTAAGCCTGATATCCACTTTCTCAATGGATGAAGTAAAGGAAGCAGTGTGGCATGTGATGAATCAAAAAGCCCTGGGTCAGATGGGTTCAACTTTAACTTCATCAAGAATAGTTGGGATGTTCTCAAACATGATATTGTAGCAGTTGAGCAACTGTTCCATGATTCGGGTACTATACCTAAAGACTGTAATGCATCATTTATAGCTCTAGCGCCTAAAGTGTGCAACCCAACACAACTTGACCAATATAGGCTAATATCTTTAGTGGGTGCTCTGTACAAGATTATTGCGAAGGTTCTTTCATGCAGAATAAAAAAAGGTACTACCCTCAATTATTGATGAAAATGAATCAGCATTCCTAAAAGATAGAGGGTTGCTATACAACATTTTGGTGGCCAATGAGGTGGTAGAAGAACTTGTACTGGTAGGCTAAAACCGAGAGGTTAGGCCGAGAACCAACACCGAAATAACCGAAAGGTTATGCCAATAAATATATAAAAGAATTAAAATAAAACATATATATTATTATTATAACAAGGCCCAAATTAGATAAAAAAACCTGTGTTTGGGGGTGCGTAAATAATAAAACGGTGCAAAAAGAAAGTTCAAAGGTAAAGTAAAAGCCCATTAGGAAACTGTATAAATAGGAGGTCAACATAAGAGGTAGGTAAGAGTGATTTCTGTCTGATGAACATAAAACCATTTCTGACTTTGGCATCGGAGCGCCTTGCAGGTACACCCACCCATCTGAGTGGAGGAGAAGCCGATAGCATCCAACCCGAGGAGAAGCTGAGAGCATCCAACCGGAGGAGAAGCCGAGAGCATCCAACCCGAGGAGAAGTCAGAGCATCTAGTTCGAGAAGAAACCAATAGCATCCAGCCCAAGGAATTGCCGAGAGAGTCCAGCCCAAGAAGAAACCAAGAGAGCCCAACCTGAGGAGTAACCTAGAGAAGCCCAAGATTGGAAGATCCGTGAAAGGAGTTAGTCTTGTCAACCTGTTCGAGTGCTCTTGGTCCTTGTTGTAAGAACATTTTGGCGCCCACCGTGGGGCCAAAAAGTAGTTGAAAAAGGTTGAAGACAAGATGAATCAAAGAGAAGAACAACGTGGAGAGCAGGCAGAATCTTAGCATGCCAATGGCAATGTTAATGCCACTACAAAAAGAGTTTGAGATGTTAAAAAAAAAAAGTAATGAAGAAGAACTAAGTATGTTAAGAGCCGAAAACACACATATGAGGAGAAAGTTACAAGAAGAAACAGTTTTGAATTCATCCTTTGAAACCATTCAGCCGAGAGCACATGTGAATGAAAGGATTCATCATAATGAAAGTTCCCAAACAAAAAAAAGATTGCTTGAAACCTCTGGGGTTTTTGCATGAGCATCTTCTAGAAAGCATCCATTCTATGATGTCATAGTTGATACTCCGTTGCCTGACAATTGGAAAAATTTAACCATTGACAAATATGATGGAAGTGCAGATCCTGATGAACATATTGCAATATACACAACTCAGATTAGTTTGTATACGTGGAATGATGCTGTTATGTGCAGGGTGTTTCCCACGACGTTGAAAGGAGCAGCGTTGAGTTGGTTTACACGTCTCCCACCTGTGAGCATTGATTGTTTCGACACATTGGTGGAAAAGTTTGGTGCTCAGTTTGCGACTAGTAGACCTCATCATTTAACATCAATTGCCTTGGTAAACATAAGACAAGAAAAGGGAGAGTTATTAAGAATGTTCATGGAGCGGTTTGGAAAGGTTGCCTTGGGTATTCGAAATCTCAGCCCAGAGGTTACCATGCATCATACGATAACAACATTAAAACTGAGACCATTTGCCGACAGCCTATGCAAAAAACCCGCGACTAATTTGGATGAATTAAGGCAACGAGCGTCAAAATTTATGCAGATAGAGGAACTAAGAGAGTTCCGAAATCAGGCGAGGGTCGATGGAGGTGAAAAGAGGGGGATGGAAAGAGAAAGTGGACCTATGGTTAGAAGAGCAAGAGAAGAGTTTAGAAGTCGAAAGTTTCAACAATACACACCTTTGAATACTAGCCGGGTGATAAGTGCCTAATTTCAGTAATATTTCATATTAAAATATAGGCACTTATGAGGATTTATTGCTAATTTACATATAAAATAATCCCTAATTTATGAATTTATACCTTTTTACATTTTTA